>OGEJ01000660.1_pt1 | contig 11443 bp, 10 predicted proteins | sample 1570701 | NCBI WGS metagenome assembly OGEJ01 (sample SAMEA2582140, study PRJEB24529) | metagenome | biome: Human gut stool | place: China | collected 2011
GACCAGGGCTTGGAAAGACTCACCTATTGAACGCAATTGGAAATCAAATCCTAGAAAATATTCCAAATGCACGGGTTAAGTATGTTCCAGCAGAAACATTTATTAATGAATTTTTAGAACACCTTCGATTAGGAGAAATGAAGACGTTCAAGAATACCTATCGAAGTCTTGATCTCTTACTGATCGATGATATCCAGTCACTTGGTGGGAAGAAAGTCACGACTCAAGAGGAATTTTTTAATACCTTTAATGCCCTCCATAGCGACAACAAACAGATTGTTCTAACAAGCGATCGAAGTCCGGATCATTTAGATAGTCTTGAAGAGCGGCTGGTTACTCGTTTCAAATGGGGACTAACGCAAAATATAACACCACCTGATTTTGAAACTCGGATTGCTATCTTACGGAATAAAATTGAAGATCTAGACTATATTTTTCCTAATGACACACTAGAATATCTAGCTGGACAGTTTGATTCAAATGTCCGAGACTTAGAAGGTGCCTTAAATGATATTTCTTTAATGGCGAAGGTGAAAAAACTAAAAGAAATTACGATCGATGTTGCAGCTGAAGCTATTCGAGCTCGTAAAAACGATAATAGCAAGACGCTTGTCATCCCCATTGAAAAAATTCAGGAAGCAGTTGGAGCCTTTTATGGAGTCAGTGTAAAAGAAATCAAAGGTTCTCGAAGAGTTCAGAATATTGTCCTAGCACGACAAGTGGCCATGTATCTTTCAAGAGAGATGACGGACAACTCACTTCCTCGAATCGGAAAAGAATTCGGTGGGAAAGACCATACGACTGTCATTCATGCCTATGAAAAAATTAAAAGTATGGTCGACACAGATGATAATCTACGACTCGAAATTCAAAGTATCAAGAAAAAGTTAAATTAATCTGTGGATAACTTCCTCTAAACTTCTAGGGGTTATGCACAATTTTTAAACAAGTAACTTTTCAAGTCATAGACAGGATTCTGAGAGTTTTCCACAACTTCCACACAATCTACTATTACTATTAACTTACTAATCATAAAATAAATAAAAGGAATGACCATGATAAATTTTTCTATTAACAAAACTTTATTTTTACAAGCATTAAATACTACCAAAAGAGCGATCAGTTCAAAAAATGCTATCCCAATCCTTTCCACGATTAAAATTGATGTCACTCCAGAAGGAGTTGCCTTATCTGGATCGAATGGCCAAATTTCAATTGAAAACTTTATTTCTATCAAAGATGAAAATGCTGGTTTATTGGTGACCTCTCCAGGCTCTATTTTATTGGAAGCAACTTTCTTTATTAATGTGGTTTCAAGTTTACCAGATGTTACTTTAGATTTTAAAGAGATTGAACAAAAACAGGTTCTTTTAACAAGTGGAAAATCAGAAATTACACTTAAAGGAAAAGATGCAGATCAATATCCACGTATTCAAGAAATTGCTGCAAGTAATCCATTAGTTTTGGAAACAAAATTATTAAAACAATTAATTAATGAAACAGCATTTGCAGCAAGTGTACAAGAAAGTCGTCCAATTTTGACAGGTGTTCACTTTGTTTTATCGGATAATAAAGAGCTAAAAACAGTAGCAACAGACTCTCACCGTATGAGTCAAAAAGTGATTACACTGGAGAAAAATGGAGACAACTTTGATGTTGTCATCCCAAGTCGCTCTCTTCGTGAATTCACCTCTGTTTTTTCTGATGATATTGAAACAGTTGAGGTTTTCTTTGCTAACAATCAAATTCTATTTAGAAGTGAACACATTAGTTTTTATACCCGTTTGCTAGAAGGAAATTATCCTGATACAGACCGTCTCATTCCAACAGAATTCAATACAGAGGCAACCTTCAATGTGGCTAACCTTCGATTTGCAATGGAGCGTGCTCGTCTTCTTTCAAATGCGACTCAAAACGGTACGGTTAAATTAGAGTTCAAAAATGGAGTGGTTTCTTCCCACGTTCATTCACCAGAAGTTGGGCGAGTAAATGAAGAGATCGATACGAGCGCCGTTTCAGGAGAGGATTTGTCTATTAGCTTTAATCCAACTTATTTGATCGAAGCGCTCAAAGCTATTGATAGTGAACAAGTTGTTATTCGTTTTATTTCTTCTGTTAGACCGTTTACATTGGTTCCAGAAGGAAATGAACAAGGGTTCATTCAATTGATTACGCCAGTTCGCACAAATTAACAAAGGTGAATCATGTATACGTTAGGTGATTTTGTAGAAATGAAAAAGCCCCACGCTTGTGTGATTAAAGAAACAGGCAAGAAGGCAAATCGTTGGGAAATTACGCGACTTGGTGCAGACATAAAAATCAAGTGTAGCAATTGTGATCATGTGGTCATGATGAGTCGCCATGATTTTGAACAGAAAATGAAGAAAGTACTATAAAAGGTTCAGTCACTTATGTGACCGAACCTTTTCGATTATTTTAATTCTTCAAATTTTCCATTTTTAACTTCTTTGAAACCACCCTGTTTCATCATATCAAAAGTTGATTTGAAGCTGATATAGTCGACTTTTTTATCTTTTTGTGTCGTTACTAATTTCTTTTCAATTAGCTGATCTAAGTCTGCCTTTTCATAATTTAGTGTTGTTTTTTCAACCATATAATCATCTTTATATTCAGCAGAATGTGTGAATCCTTTGACATCTTTGTATTCTTCATCATATTTATCGATCATTTCCTTTAATTGATCTTTCGTAACTCCTGCCTCTTTGTAATAAATAGTAGTGGTGGTTTGGTTACTGATCGCTTTATCACCTTTATGTTCTAGTGTAATACGAACATCTGTTTTCTTTTCTTGGTTGATTGCCTGAAGATAGGATTTTTGAACAGATTGTTGTCCACAAGCTCCAAGAAGAAAGAGCGTAAAGATAGCGATTAAAGAAAGAAAAATAGATTTCCATATTTGTTTTTTCATCTGAAAAACTCCTTTATTCATTGTTAAATAGAGTATACCATATTTATCTTTTTAGAACGTTACAGTTTGATGAAAAAATCTAGTTTCAAAGGTGATGAAATATTTCATTTTTCATCACTTGTCTTTTGAATTATGTTATAATGAAAGAGATTGAAATTTGAACGGAGAAAAAGAAAAATGGCATTAACAGCAGGTATCGTTGGGTTACCAAATGTTGGTAAATCAACCCTATTTAACGCAATTACAAAAGCAGGAGCAGAGGCCGCAAACTATCCCTTTGCAACCATTGATCCAAACGTTGGGATGGTAGAAGTTCCAGATGAACGCCTCCAAAAATTGACGGAAATGATTACTCCTAAGAAGACAGTTCCGACTACTTTTGAATTTACAGATATTGCTGGGATTGTGAAAGGGGCTTCTAAGGGAGAAGGACTTGGTAATAAATTCTTGGCCAATATCCGTGAAGTAGATGCCATTGTTCATGTGGTACGTGCTTTTGATGATGAAAATGTCATGCGGGAGCAAGGTCGTGAAGATGCCTTTGTTGATCCACTAGCAGATATTGATACCATCAATTTAGAATTAATTTTAGCCGACTTAGAGTCTGTCAATAAACGCTACGCGCGTGTAGAAAAAATCGCTCGTACACAAAAAGATAAGGATTCTGTTGCGGAATTTAATGTTCTACAAAAAATCAAACCAGTTCTTGAAGATGGTAAATCAGCTCGGACCATTGAATTCACTGAGGAAGAACAAAAAGTGGTGAAAGGACTTTTCCTTTTGACTACCAAACCAGTTCTTTATGTAGCAAATGTGGATGAAGACGTTGTTGCAGATCCAGATTCTATCGAGTATGTGAAGCAAATTCGTGACTTTGCGGCAACAGAGAACGCGGAAGTCGTGGTGATTTCTGCGCGTGCTGAGGAAGAAATTTCTGAGCTAGATGATGCAGATAAACAAGAATTTTTAGAGGCAATTGGCCTAACAGAGTCTGGAGTTGATAAACTCACGCGTGCAGCTTATCACTTGTTGGGACTTGGCACTTATTTCACAGCTGGTGAAAAAGAAGTGCGTGCTTGGACCTTCAAACGTGGCATGAAAGCTCCTCAAGCAGCTGGAATCATCCACTCTGATTTTGAAAAAGGATTTATTCGTGCCGTGACCATGTCCTATGATGATTTGGTCAAATACGGTTCTGAAAAGGCTGTAAAAGAAGCAGGACGCTTGCGCGAAGAAGGAAAAGAATATGTTGTCCAAGATGGGGACATCATGGAATTCCGTTTTAATGTATAAGAGAGTTAAAAAGATGTAAAGGTTGGAAAAAATATTTCCAACCCTTTTAGTGTTTTGAAAGGAAAGAGATGACGAAATTAATTGTTGGATTGGGAAATCCAGGTGATAAGTATTTTGAAACCAAACACAATGTAGGCTTTATGTTAGTTGATCAAATGGCAAAGTCTTTAAATCTTACTTTCTCCCATGATAAGATTTTTCAAGCTGATATTGCCTCAACATTTTTGAATGGAGAAAAGGTCTATTTTGTAAAGCCGACCACTTTCATGAATGAGAGTGGAAAAGCAGTCCATGCCCTTCTGACTTATTATGGTCTGGATATTGAAGATCTTTTGGTTATTTACGATGATTTAGATATGGAAGTTGGTAAGATTCGTCTTCGAGCGAAAGGATCAGCTGGAGGTCATAACGGAATCAAATCGATTATCAATCATATTGGAACTCAGACTTTTTATCGAATTAAGATTGGAATTGGAAGACCTAAGCAGGGCATGTCAGTTGTTCATCATGTATTAGGAAAATTTGATAAAGACGATTACATCACTATTCTACAAACAATCGATCGAGTAGAAGAAGCGGTTAACGATTACTTGGTAGAAGAAAATTTTGAAAGAAGCATGCAGAAATACAACGGGTAAGTAGATGAATGTAATTGATTTAGTGAGTCAAAACTCCAACCTTCTATCCTGGCAACAAGGTTTGCAAAAAAATAATCGGGAATTGATCTTAGGATTATCTGCGACCACAAAGGCTATTGTAATGGCTTCAGCCTTTGATTCTATTGAAAAAGCAGTCCTCATCACTTCCAGTTATAACGAAGCAGAACGATTGGCCAGTGATTTTATTGCCTTACTTGGAGAAGAGAAAGTCCATACATTTTTGGGAGATGATAACCCTTTAGCAGAATTTGTTTTTGCTTCACAAGAAAGGCAATTTGCACGATTAGAGGCTTTAAACTTTTTATGCCAAGAAGATCGTCAAGGCATCCTTGTGACCAATGTGAGTGGTATAAAACTACTATTACCTTCTCCTAAAGTTTTTGCATCTAGCATTTTTCAATTGAAGGTTGGTCAAGAAATAGACTTAACTACTCTGAGTGAAACATTACAGAAGATTGGCTACCAAAAGGTGAGCCAAGTTTTGCAACAGGGAGAGTTTAGTCTACGAGGAGATATTTTAGATATCTTTGAGATCGACCAACTCCAACCCTATCGGATTGAATTTTTCGGAGATGAGATTGACCGGATCACCGAGATCGATGTGCTGACAGGGGAAGTCAAGTGCAGTCTGGAACATTTTGCAGTTTTTCCTGCTTCACACTATGTTGTTCCGATGGAAAAGATTCAGAAGGCATGTGTGAATATCGAAGCGGAAATGGAAGAGCGTGTAAAGTATTTCAAGGGAGAGGACAAGCTGCTGGAGGCACAGCGTATCGCAGAGAGAACCAATTTTGACATTGAGATGTTGAAAGAAACAGGATTCTGCAGTGGTATTGAAAATTATTCGAGACATCTTGCAGGACTTCCGGCGGGGGCAACGCCGCATACGCTGATGGATTATTTTAAGGATGACTATCTGATCATCGTGGATGAGTCCCATATCACGATTCCACAGATCCGCGGCATGTATGCGGGAGACCAGTCGAGAAAGTCAACGCTGGTGGACTACGGATTCCGTCTGCCGTCGGCGAAAGACAACCGGCCGCTTAATTTTGAGGAATTTGAGAGCAAGATCGATCAGATGCTGTTCGTATCGGCAACACCGAATGTATATGAGGACGAACACGAGCTGCTTAGGACAGAACAGATTATCCGTCCGACCGGACTGCTCGATCCGCAGGTCGTGGTGCGTCCGGTGGAGGGACAGATCGATGATCTGATCGGTGAGGTCAATAAGGAAATCAAAGACCATCATAAGGTGCTGATTACGACACTGACGAAGAAGATGGCGGAGGATCTGACGGATTATATGCGTGAGATCGGTATCCGCGTGAAATATCTCCATTCGGATATCGATACACTGGAGCGAGCGGAGATCATAAGAGATCTGCGGCTGGATGTATTTGATGTGCTTGTCGGCATCAACCTGCTCCGGGAGGGACTGGATATTCCGGAGATCACGCTGGTGGCAATTTTAGATGCAGATAAAGAGGGATTCCTGCGGTCGGAGACATCACTGATACAGACGATCGGGCGTGCTGCGCGTAACAGTGAGGGACACGTTATCATGTATGCGGACAAGATCACAGACTCCATGCGTGTTGCGATGGAGGAGACGAAGCGCCGTCGTGAGATACAGCAGGCATACAATGAGGAACACGGCATTACACCGACAACGATCCAGAAATCTGTGCGGGAACTGATCAGCGTGTCAAAGAAGGTCGCAAAGGAAGAAATGAACTTCAAAAAAGACCCGGAATCCATGAACCGGGACGAACTCACAAAGCTGATCGCAGACATCCAGAAGAAGATGCAGAAAGCGGCAGCAGACTTAAACTTCGAGGCTGCTGCAGAGTACCGCGACAAGATGGTGGAGTTAAAGGGCATGCTGCGTGATATGTGAGGAAGCATTGTATTGTGAAGAGTGACGAAATAGTCGTCAGTAAGAAGTGTTTTTGGGAAAAGAAAAAGGACAGTAAATCATGAAGAAAAAAAGTGAAAGAAAATACATTAAGATCCGGGGGGCAAATGAGCACAACTTAAAAAATATTGATGTAGATATTCCAAGAGATGAATTTGTTGTGCTGACCGGACTTTCCGGTTCCGGAAAATCATCGCTTGCGTTTGATACGATCTATGCGGAGGGACAGAGGCGCTATATGGAGTCACTTTCCTCCTATGCAAGACAATTCTTAGGGCAGATGGAAAAGCCGAATGTGGAGAAGATCGAGGGGCTGTCCCCGGCGATCTCCATTGACCAGAAGTCCACGAACCGCAATCCAAGATCTACCGTTGGTACGGTTACGGAGATTTATGATTATTTCCGCCTTTTGTACGCGAGAGTCGGTATCCCACATTGTCCGAAATGTGGCAGGGAGATCAAAAAACAGACGGTAGATCAGATGGTAGATCAGATCATGACACTCCCGGAGCGCACAAAGATCCAGCTTTTAGCACCGGTCGTGCGCGGAAGAAAAGGGGAGCACCAGAAGCTCTTAGAGCAGGCAAAGCGCAGTGGTTATGTGCGTGTGATCGTAGACGGCAGCATGTATGAGCTGACGGAGGAGATCAAACTTGACAAAAATAAAAAACACAATATCGAGATCGTGGTAGACCGTCTGATGGTCAAGCCGGGGATCGAGAAGCGTTTGTCTGATTCTATCGAAAATGTACTGGAATTATCTAAAGGGCTGATGACCGTGGATGTGATCGACGGGGAACCGATCCAGTTTTCGGAGAGTTTCTCCTGCCCGGACTGTGGAATCAGTATCGGGGAGATCGAACCGAGAAGTTTTTCTTTCAACAATCCGTTTGGCGCCTGTCCGACCTGCTTTGGACTGGGATACAAGATGGAGTTTGATGTGGATCTGATGATCCCGGATAAGCACCTTTCCATTGCGGAGGGGGCAATTCAGGTTATGGGCTGGCAGTCCTGCACAGATCCTTCCAGTTTTACCTACGCGGTGTTAAAAGCATTGACAGAAGAATATCATTTTTCACTGGAGACACCATTCCAGGATTATCCGGACGAGATAAAATATGTGATCCTGCACGGAACAGATGGCAGGGAGTTAAAGGTACATTACAAAGGCATGCGCGGCGAGGGTGTTTATGATGTGGCGTTTGAGGGACTGATCCGGAATGTACAGCGTAAATACCGTGAGACAGGATCTGATACGATGAAGCAGGAATATGAGCAGTTTATGCGCATCACGCCGTGTGAAACCTGTAAGGGACAGCGTCTGAAGGCGGAATCCTTAGCGGTCACAGTTGCGGACAAGAATATTTATGAGATCACATCCATGTCCGTAAAGAATCTTGGAAGTTTTCTAAATGATATGGAGCTGAGCCATCAGCAGCATCTGATCGGAGATCAGATCTTAAAGGAGATCCGTGCGCGTGTCGGATTTTTAAATGAAGTCGGACTGGATTATCTGTCACTGTCCCGCGCAACCGGAACACTTTCCGGTGGAGAGGCACAGCGTATCCGTCTGGCAACACAGATCGGTTCCGGACTGGTTGGTGTGGCATATATCTTAGATGAGCCATCGATCGGTCTGCATCAGAGAGACAACGATAAACTGCTCGGCGCATTAAAGAACTTAAAAGACCTTGGAAATACGCTGATTGTTGTGGAGCATGATGAGGATACAATGCTGGCTGCGGATTATATTGTGGATATCGGTCCCGGAGCAGGTGCGCATGGTGGACAAGTGGTGGCATGCGGAACAGCAGAAGAAATCATGAAAAATAAAAATTCTGTGACAGGTGCTTATCTGAGCGGCAGAATCAAAATACCGGTTCCCACAGAGCGCAGAAAGCCGACAGGTTTCCTGACTGTCAAAGGTGCAAGGGAGAATAATCTTAAGAATATCGATGTGAAGATTCCACTTGGCATTATGACCTGTATCACCGGTGTGTCAGGATCGGGAAAGAGCTCACTGACCAATGAGATTTTATATAAGAGACTTGCAAGAGATCTGAACCGTGCGAGATGCATTCCAGGGAAGCATGACGATATCATCGGCATTGACCAGTTAGACAAGGTGATCGATATCGACCAGTCCCCGATCGGAAGGACGCCGCGTTCGAATCCGGCGACATATACCGGTGTATTCGACATGATCCGTGATCTTTTTGCGGCGACGCCGGATGCGAAGGCGAAGGGATACAAGAAGGGCAGATTCAGTTTCAATGTAAAAGGCGGACGCTGTGAGGCATGTTCCGGTGACGGAATTTTAAAGATCGAGATGCACTTTTTGCCGGACGTGTACGTCCCGTGTGAAGTCTGTGGAGGAAAACGTTATAACCGCGATACGTTAGAGGTCAAATACAAGGGCAAGAGCATTTATGATGTGCTTGATATGACGGTGGAAGAAGCATTGAAATTCTTTGAAAACGTGCCTGCGATCGCAAGAAAGATACAGACACTTTATGACGTGGGACTTTCCTATGTCAAGCTTGGTCAGCCGTCAACGGAGCTGTCCGGTGGGGAGGCACAGCGTATCAAACTGGCAACAGAACTGTCAAAACGCAGCACAGGCAAGACCATTTACATTCTGGATGAGCCGACGACGGGACTTCATTTTGCGGATGTCCATAAACTGATCGAGATCCTGCGAAGACTCTCAGATGGGGGAAACACTGTAATCGTGATCGAACATAATCTGGATGTGATCAAGACCGCTGACTATATCATCGACATGGGACCGGAAGGCGGAGATGGCGGTGGAACCGTGATCGCACAGGGAACACCGGAGGAAGTGGCAGAAGTGCCGGAATCTTATACGGGTTATTATGTGAAGAAGTATTTAGAGAAGGATAAATAAAACGGAAGTTATATATGTATAGAGGAAAAGAAGTGGCTGTAGAAAAGGCAGCCACTTCTTTTGCGTTATAAATCCGTATGGAATGAATCATTATTTTTTTGTTCGAATGATATCAACAAGCTGGGCAACGACCAGGATTTCTGTGTCTGAGAGACCGGATACATCAAGAGTGTGTATTGGTTCTAAACCAAGAAGATAGTCTGTTGATACATGAAAAATGCGGGCATATTTTATGAGCGTATCAAAAGTAGGACAACGGGTATCGGATTCGTAGGAAGAGATGGCGCTGATTGCGACACCGAGTCTGTCTGCAAGCTGTTTTTGCGTCAGATTTTTCTCAAGCCTTAATTGTTTCAATTTTTCTCCTAAATTCAAAATGTTAATACCTCCTATTAAGGCTAGTGTATAGATTGGTATTTCCGTAATGGTGAAAAAATATTCACAAATACGGAAATATATGATATGATAAAGAAACTGAAAACGTACGATTCAGATAATTTACAAATTGGAGGAAAAAATGAGCAGATTAGCAGAGAAAATAGTGAGTCCTTTTTTTGGAAAGAAAAAATATTACAGAATATGGAACAAATTGTATAAGGCATCAATGATGGGAATGAACGTAGGAAATGGTGGAGATTTTGAAAGCAGTGGAGAAAAATATGCCATGGGGTATGTTAAAAACCTGCTTAAAAATATAGATAAGCCGGTTTTGTTTGATGTCGGAGCGAACAGGGGGGATTATGCAAAGGAGCTGGTAAAGAATTATAGAAATGCAGAGATCCATTGTTTCGAACCGGCGGCTGAAACATTTAAGATTTTATGCAGCCAGGTGAAGTCTGATAAAGTGATAATGAATAATTTTGGAATGAGTGATACATGTACGGAAAGCATTCTTTATTACGATGCAGAATGCGATGGACTGGCAAGCATGTATAAACGTCAGTGTGTGGAACATGCGGAACCGATCCGTATAAAACTGGATACCGTAGATCATTATTGTGAAGAAAGAAATATTCCGCGAATCAATTTGTTAAAAATAGATATAGAAGGAAATGAGTTAAACGCTTTGCATGGTGCACAGCGGATGCTGGACGAAGGAAAAATTGATGTAATCCAGATGGAATTTGGCGGCTGCAATATCGATTCGAGAACTTATTTCAGAGATTTCTGGAATTTACTCAGTGCAAAATATAAAGTATACCGTGTCCTTTTAGACGGAGTAGAGGAAATTACAGAGTATAGAGATATTTTAGAGATATTTTTCTGTACAAATTATCTGTTTGTGAGAAAATAGAGACAGGTATTATTATTAAAAATAAAAAGAGGGATGCAATGAGAAGATATCCTTATATTGATGTGGCAAGAGGAATCGGAATGGTGCTTGTTGTAGCAGGACATGCAATGGGAATATCAATGTATCTGACCTGTTTTTTTATGCAGTTATTTTTTGTACTTTCCGGATATGTGTACCGGCAGGGAAAAAGTTATAAACAAAATATGAAAAGAAAGACAGAAAGACTTCTGGTTCCATATTTTCTGGGAAGTATTGTGCTGTTGGGAATATATAAAGTACTTGGCCGCACAACAAAGGAAATGTTGTTTTCGGGTATCGGGGTATTGTATTCAAGGTATTGCTTTTATAACATGGATATTGCTGCTGAGAAAAATAACATTTTTTTTCTGGATATTGCAAATGGAGCAATGTGGTATCTGACATCTTTATTTACGGCAGG
>OGEJ01000666.1_pt1 | contig 11371 bp, 7 predicted proteins | sample 1570701 | NCBI WGS metagenome assembly OGEJ01 (sample SAMEA2582140, study PRJEB24529) | metagenome | biome: Human gut stool | place: China | collected 2011
GCGGCGCTATGCGCCGCCGCCCTGTTCGAGCCCCTTCCATCGCGCAAACAAAAAAGAAAAACCAGAACACAAACGTGTTCTGGTTTTTCTTGGTGCGATGGAAGGGACTCAAACCCCCGGCCTACTGATTCGTAGCGCAACCCCGGCACATATCTCAATTTATGAAAGTTGCGTTATATCGTATTTTTAATGTGAAGCACCGCAATTTTTGGCTGTGTAATTTGTGCATCCGTTGTCGGATTTTGCAACGAAAATTCACCTGTGCATCCTGTGTGACCGTGCAAAATCCGTGCAGAAACCGTGCACTTACTCTGGAACAAATGAAATCGATCTATCCAATAAGGACTTGACGGCATTGATTTGAGTGGCCAATCATCAAAATCAAGACTTGGAGGATACGATTATGAACAGACTGCTTTCCTGCCGCTACAACATGGACACTAATCGGGTAGAAGCTCGGTTCGCAGATGGCTCTGTCGTTGCCATCGACTGCCTCGCCATTGAGGACGAGTACGGCGATACCCCGGCACAGCGGGCAGAGCTGGACTGGCTGCTCTACAATAAGCCCTTGGAGTATGCACAGATGGTGCTGAAAGGGGAGATGGGGCATTATCTGTCGCCGGGATGTGAGCACGGTAGACTGGAAGATTGATTGTTAGTCCCTATAAAGAACAAACTGCCCACCAGCCTATGGCTCTTGCCATAAGCTGGTGGGCATCGCTGCGTCATCGGAGCAAGAGCATATAGGAATTAGTGTCTTTCAACCTCGCTGTAATTCTATCATTTACAGGTAAAACCGAGACGAGCGATGGAGCAAAGTTCTCATAAATACGGAAGACTAGGAAACCATCATTTGCAACAGGCAAACAGTCCCTTTAATGTATCTATTTCTTCCTTTAGATGAGCTAAAATCTTTCTTTGTTCATCGCGTTCCAGATTACAAATAAAATCACAGCACTTCATTTTTTGAAATTCTGTAATGACTTTTGCTCCACCGTAGTCATCGATCGTCTTTTTCTCAATTCTAAATTGGTCAAGATCAATATTATCTAATACTAGTGCATTCTCAATGCCAACTCTAATTCCTTTCGCATTTTCATATTTACGAACAGACGTAATAATTACATTTTTTTGAGAATGCGCTTTTACGTTTGTATCGCTATCTAATAGAGCAATATTGGTAAACGGCAAATTTGGGGAAATCAGAAAGTGCACTGCTTTGTTAACACTATCTTTTCCCGTGTTAACCTCTTGTCCATTACTATCTATATACCCAATCCATTTAAATTGAAATGGCAGATCCATGTCGAACACTTCTGCTGTCTTCTTAAAATATTTTTCATCTGTTCTTCCTTCCAAATATACAGTTTGTGTTCCCGAATCGAAATCATGAATTTCAAAAGCATCCTGTATAGCTTCGACTGAGGAGCACTTATAATATTCTGGCCTATCCTTAACAATAATGCTTCCAGAAGGATCTCTTGTTAGAACAATTACTTTATCACGTCTATGATTTTCGTTGTGAATAATGAAAGGAGAATGTGTCACAGCAAAAATTTGTGAAGTTTGGCACCCAAATTCATCTGTAAAAATCCCTTTATAATAATCCATCACTTTCATTTGCCACTTTGGATGCAAACTAATTTCAGGTTCATCTATAAATACAACCGCTCCATTCATTGCATTTGCATCTTTCAGAAGAAAACATCCTCGGTATACAATTTGCTTTTCTCCTGAACTTAATGCATCAATCGGAATCAGCTTTCCATTCTTTGTAAAAAGGATTGCTTTATGTCCATTAATATTTTGAATGCGGCTATACTCCAGATTATCAAACATTCTTGCAAATGCTTTTGTGAATCGCGGCATTCTCTCATGTATATTGATTTTATCTGTGTTTGTGCCTGGATGCATCTTGACCCAATAAGCAATGTCAGCATCATCTAATGCTTGAATATCAATAAGAAGTTGTTTGATTTCAGTTGGAAGATTATCTGAAGACCGGCGGCTTTCCTTTTTTCCATCCAATGTCAAACTAGTAACACTCGTAAGATCGTTTGAATGAAAATTAATATCAACATCAGAAAATATGGCGTGAATCAGATATTTTTCACGAGCTGCATCTCCACCCGCAATCTGCTCTGATCCAGTACCATCATCAACTACGACATAACGCTGGGATATGTTAAACTTTTTCCAGTAGTATTTTAAATGGATTGTCTGCTCTCCAAATTCATATTCAACATTGGCTTCAAAGTTTGGTCTTTGAGAGGTTAAATCATATAAAGCATTTAAAATTGTACTCTTTCCAACACCATTTTCACCAGCAAAAATCACAGTATCCGCAGCATATCCGTTTGCATCGCAGAAGTCAAGCGACAAATTTTCCAAAATCGGATGATTGAGGAATTCTACTTTTCTGATTTTGTACATTCTGTATCTCCTTTGTATTTCAAACTAATTCGACTTTTTAGAATACAACAAAATTTGGAAACAAATATACAGCTTTACAACAGCCGAACAATTAGTGTATCATCAAAGCAAGGGGGCCATATAAAGCGGAAGGTATACAATTCCATCCTCTTCTTTCAAATCGCTTGTATGCAGCACATAGGGTGTGCCGGTTTGTTCAGCATAGCGTTCCATAAACTTCCGCAGGGAAGTCAGCGTATAGTTTTTGCCGGACTTGACCTCAATGGGCGAGATATTATGCCGATTACTGATTTTGCTCTTGGCAATCAAGAAGTCGATCTCCATCCGGGCATCTTTATCGTCCCGCGACGGATTGGAGTAAAAATACAGCTTGTGACCGCTGGCGGCAAGCATCTGCGCCACGATGTTCTCGACAATCATTCCCTTGTTGACTTCCAGTTTATCGAACAGCAACTTTTTATAGATTTCTTCGCTGACCAGCCCGTTTTCGTCAAATGCATGGCTGATGAGCAACCCGGTGTCACCCATATAGCACTTGAGGGTCATACGGTCCATGTTCAGCTTCAGACCAATGTTGGGTTCTGTGGAGTTATAACAGATGTTGGCGATCATGGCATCATCCAGCCAGAACAGTGCATCTTCATACTCCCGGAAGCGAGCTTCTTTTTTGAGTGAGGAGAGTTTGAACCGCTTTTCGTGCTTCTGAAGCTGGGCAGGGATTTCGTCAAAGATGCTTTCCACCTTCATCTCATAGCCGGTGGCGTGTTTCACGATGTCTGCCCGATAAAGGGTCAGAATATCGCGTTTGATACGGTCTACCCGGTCAAAGTCCTTACTTTCGGCATACTCCTGCACCGCCTGCGGCATTCCACCCACGATGAGATACTGACGGAAATAGTCCATTGCCCTGCGGTGCATTACCTGTCCCATGGACTTGTGGGCTTCAAACCGCTTGCGGACAATATCCATCAGGGTATCATTGCCCATCGCCCACAGAAATTCCTCAAAATCCATCGGGTACATCTTGATATGTCGTTCCTCGGACGGGATGACGATATCTTTGACATTTTTCCTGATGGACATGAGCGACCCGGTTTCCAGATAATCGTACCGGCCATCCGCAACCAAATACTTGATTGCCGCCCGTGCGCGAGGGAACATTTGCACTTCGTCAAAAATAATCAGGGATTCATGTTCATACAGCTTAACATTGTAGTAACCGGACAGATACATGAACAGGGTGTCCAGATCGTTCAGATAGTGCAGAAACAGGTCTTTGACTTCGTCGCCCACTCGGTTGAAATCAATCAGCAGATAGGATTTATATTCTGCTTTCGCAAATTCCTCTGCCACATAGCTCTTGCCCACACGCCGTGCGCCATCAATCAGAAGTGCCGTTCTTCCTGCACCATCCTGCTTCCAGCTGACAAGCTGGTCGTATATCTTCCGCTTCATCGCAAGCCCTCCAATCACGAAAACGAGATTTTTATAAGCTCAGTCTATCACGAAAACAAGATTTTTACAACAGCTGCATCTCACGAAATTGAGAATTTCGAGTGTATGAGCTTGGATGAACGAAGCGTAGCGATGCGCAATACGCTGAAATCGTCTTTCAGGCAAAAAAGGTCGAGAGGGAAAAGATTGTACTGCCCGATGAGTCCAGCTATCTTCCTCTACCGCAGACTGCTATTACAGATTGATACAGCAACAGCCCGTCCACTTGTGGAATAAACCACGGTGGACAAGCTGTTGCGATTTTCGGGTTATTATGGCTGTTTTAGATATATGAAAGATTGCGGTACATGCTCGATGCCATAATCTTTCAATGATTTTGGTTCATTATAAGCTTTCACATTTTTTAATTTATATGCAACTGCAATTTCTCGATTTTTATAATATTCTCGAAAGAATGAAGCAGGTATGCCCGACCCGTGCTTTGTTTTCTTCCAGATTTCATTCGGTGGACCAACTAGAACATCTTCGATTTCAGCCTCTCCTACAACTTGACTTTTGGGCGCAGTTGCATAGAATATAATTTTCTTTATGTCCTCTCGGCATTTTCGGGTACGAAATTCATATTTTTTTGTTCCCTCAATAATCATTTTTGCATACTGAGGCTTAATCGATAATAACATTGCTGACATCAACATTTCCCTTTTCCAAAATACTTTTGAAAGCCGGTTTTCCTAGTGAAATCAGGGTAGGATACTGATTGCCCCAGTAACCGTTCTGTTCTAGCCAATCCATATTTACATTGTTTCCTTCTCCAAAGTATCCGTAATAGAGCATTTCAATAACAAGCATATTGGAGTCATAATTATAACGTCGCCTTAGTTCTTCTTTATCAAATACAGACTTGTTTCCAATTTTATTCAAAAGTTCGTTGAACAGCATAAGGGGTTGTCCACCCTGCTTTACTTGGATTATCTTTGTAACGACGCAAAAGGATGTGATACATGAATGATACCGTTTTCCAGCCCCATGCGTGTATCTTCGGTAGATAAGAATAGGATCGCCTACCTTATATGGTGGTTTTGAATACTGTGCGCCAACATATATTTTGCTTAATCCGTTACTCACATTCATAGCCACATTACTTTGTAATGTGTTGTTTTTTAATTCCGAATAGGGAAACATTGTGTCGTGGTAATCATCATTGATAACAAGATAACCCGCTGTTTGAAAATTCGGATTGATAAACGGAAAAGATTTATAAGGGTCATAGTAGTCGATATGATGGCGATTTTTTACATACACACCCTCACCGTTCAAGTTGAAACCTACCTTGTTAAATCCAAATTTCTCAAGCTGTGAGATTAAAAGGTCTTGTTTATCAAATGCGGTCACATAGATTTCATCTGTACCAGACTTTTGCCATTTCCACAGAACCAAACCTATTGCACCTTCACCAAGCCGCTGTCCTCGAAAACGTTCTGCGATTTTCATTGTGCTGATTTTGATACGATTGTGCGCCGGAAGGGTTTGGTTCTTTAATTTGATTGGTTCATTTTCATTCTTTATACAAACAAATGCGCCCAAACCTTGTTCATCATAGAATACAAGTGCAGTGCGTCCTTCTTGTGCCTTCTTGTCAAACCACGTTGAAAAAGATGGAGAAGATGCACTACCAGGATAATCCTTTTTCAGTGTATCAAAGAAAGAGTCATCGAGATTGATTTCGCTAAATTTACGAAGATAAAACTTTCCGGCCACAATAAATCCTCCTTATCATTTTCATTTTCCAATATCACTCTAATCGTACTCTCAATAAATGCAATCTCATCCTCGGTCAACTCGTACTTCTTGTACATCTTTTGGCCCCGTCCAAACTTCCTTGAAATTCTAAATAGGTTTTTAAGTCCAGACCTTATTTTTACTTTTCAGCAGCGACTGCTATTGCAGACCATATAAATGACTTGCCGGTTTTGTGCAATTTCCTGTAGCATCTGTAATGCGCTCTTCGTGTGTTCATCGTCCAGATTCACAAAGGGGTCATCCAGAAGAATAAACGGCTTTTCCTGCTTGAAGAGGGCATCCACCAGTGCCAGCCGCATACAAAGCAGAATGCTGTCAATGGTGCCCGCACTGAAATAGTCGATTTCCCGCACTTCACCCTTTTCATCTACATGGATCGTCAAATCATGATCGACCAGCGTACTGCCGAAGTCACTGCCAAGCAGTTCCTGCATATAAGCAGCAAAATTCCGCTCCACTCCGCCAACGTACTGGTTGGAAAGGTTGTTTTTGGCTGTTTCTATCAACTCCAAGGTCTTGTCCAAAATAGCACAACTTGATTCAGCTTCCTTGCGCTGTTCTGTCAGGCGGCCGATTTGATCTTCCATTTCAGGAATCTGCTCGACGACCTGCAGGAGCTTTGCCCGTTCTCCCCGTGCTGTTTGAAGATCCTCCGCCAGCTTCTCCAATTTTTCCTTTTCCACTTTTTCAGCTTCAATCAGCGCATCAACTGCCGGGAGTTCCTCCTGCTCTTTCTGTTCTTCAGGCAGCCCGTTTTTGAGTTCCGGATGCTCCATTTGAAATTTAGTCCGTTTGGCCTGAGCTTCTTCATATCGTTTCTGCTGCGAGGCACGGGTATTGACATCGTCCGAAATCCGATCCAGCACTTCTTCCTTCAGCGGCAGAGCAAACCCGTATGTCTGTGTGAACTGCTTCAGTCTTTCCTCTGCGGATGCAATCCGTTCGTCGAGTTTTTCTTTTTCTGCATAGTAGCTTCTCACGTTTTTTGCCGCATCCTGATATGCTGCGTAATTTTTTCGGAGCGTTTCAAGAGAACTGCTATAGGGGAGGTTTGCGGAATACACACGATACTTTTTCAGAATGGCTTCAATTTTCACTTTCAATTTCTGTGTTTCCGCTTCGGCATCTTCCCGTGTCTTTTTCGTTTCCGCCCATTCAGAATTCAGTTTATGCAGTTCTCTCCGATCATTTTCCAATCTGGTCAGATGCTCAGAAAAGTCTTTTACTTCGTCATTCGGATAATATTTTCCGAACGTCTCCCGCAGTTCCTTTTCAATGCGGTTGATTTCTGCTTCCAGTTTTTCCCTTTCGTTCAGAACACTTTTCCGGCGTTCCTGTAGCCGGTTATATTCCTTCCAACGTTCCTGCAACTCTGCGGCAAAGCCGTCCTGATACGGTTGATTTGAATAAAACCGCTGGAACACCCCCTGCAGAAGTTTCTGCTGTCCTTCTATTTCCACGCAAAGAGCATCCGTTTCTTTTTTCTGCTGATGCTTCTGCTCCTGCAGCTGAAGATACGCTTTTCGATCCAGCAGAAGATTTACCAGTTTTGCATTGGGGTCAGACGCATCACCATAAAATTTCAGAATAAACTCTGCCACATCTTTTTGCAGTGTATACAGTTCCTGAATCTCCGTTTCGCTGATGGCACTGCTTTCCACAGCAACTTGTGTCGCACCATGATTCGACATCTGTTTTGTGCGCCCCCAAAGAACCAGCAAAATTCCTGCAAAGCCAGCAACTGCCAGAATCGCGCCCACAGCAATTTTGGACAAAACAAAACATACAACGCCAATTGCAACCAGCAGAACGCTCCCCGCCATCAGTCCCTTTGCGTTTGTTTTCTTTTCAACTTTCGGTTCTTGAACCGATTGAAGAACAACTGTTTTTGTCTCTTTTTTGTTGTTCAGTGCATCGATCCATCGGCAGTCATCCTGCTTCTGATGAATCTCCTCTTCTTCCGGCACAGCAATAGAGAAGACACGGCTCAGCCGTTTCCATTCGCCCTGATTCTTTTCTGACAAACCGCTGTTCTGAAGCTTACTCTGACAGTCCCGAATTTTCTCCTCTGCTTTCTTGCACTGATCCAGTTCCTGTTCCTTGACGCTCTTTCCGTCAAAGAATCGGGAAAGTTCTGATAAGCTGGTTGCTTCCGCTGCAGTCAACTGGTGTGCGGCTAATTCACCTTGCTTCTGAGACAAATCGCGCACCTTGTCTTTGCATTCCCGAAGCTCCTGATCGGATGGTTCACCCGCTTGAAAAAGCCGCGACAGCTTTTCCCTCCGTTCCAGTTCTTCTTTTCTCACCTGCACATTTGCCCGTTCGGTTGCCTTTACAAATTCCTCGCAATCTTTCTGGCATTCTCGGATCGCCGCATCCGTTTCGGTTTCGTCTGCAAAAAGTTCCCGGTTTTGGGTTTCGCATTGAACATCTTCCGGCCGCAATTTCAACTGAACCAGATCTTTCTGCGCATTTCCAATCGTCAATATATTTTTACTTTGCTCCGCAATTTCCGTTTTTGTCGGATACCCCTTCGGATAAGATTGATCCAGTGCCTGTGCAGCGCTTTCCGCATCGTGCAGATCTTTCTCCAATTCCGTGAATTGATCGCGCAGCGTCCGGGTCGCCTGCTGTGCAGAAGCCTTTGTGATCTTTTCACGGATCGCAGAAAGGATGTCATCCCGCTGTTCTTTTTCTTTGCACAGTTTTTCAACTGTTTCTGTTTTTCGTTCCAGCGGATCTTTTTGGGTCTCAGCATGTGCTAGGTCACGTTCCGTCTGCTCAATTTGTTCTTGAATTCCGTCAATCAGGCCGCCATTTCCACGGAATTTCCGATAATTCGACCGCGCTGTCCGCAGACGTTCCATCGCCGAATCGTAGTTATTCAGATCATCTGTGTTATCGACCAGATTGCCCAGTTTCGCCTGAATAGACGTGGTTGCCGTGGTATCCGCATTCTGCGACTGCGACATATAGACGCTCCGCATGAAAGATTCCGCATCCAATTGAAACAGTTCTTCGCCTAACTTTTCGCTGAATTGCTTACTCTCCCTGCGGTTAGTCAGATCCCAAAGCTTAAAGGTGTCTTTCGCTGCGGTCTTTCCAAACGTCCGCCACACCCGGTAAGCGGTTCCATCAAATTCAAAGTCCAAGCTTCCGCCATAGGTTCCGCCCTGCCACGGAAGATATTTCTTCCGTTCATTACCTGCAACGCTTCGTCCAGCGGTTCTGGGAAATCCATACAACATCGCCTTGATAAACGCAGCCAGCGTACTTTTTCCAAAGCCATTCGGTTCTTGTATTACCGTCAGACCCTCTGAAAAACGATAATCATAATTCGATAGCTTGCCAAAATTATCAACATGGCATTCCAAAAGTTTCATACCGTCACTTCCTCCCCGGTCAGTGCTTCAAGCCCTGTGCGAATGATCTTGACCTTGTCCTCTTCGCTTGCATCGCTTACCATGACCAACCGGACAAACTCGCCTTTCAGCGACACATCCTTTTCATAATCTTTCGGGTCCAGCACAAGCTTCGTTTCGTCCTTTATTTTGATAAAGAAGAAATCGTCCTTCGCAAGATTGTACAGATATTTCTTCGCAATGCGCGCGGAAGGGGCTGCCGCACCGGTAAGGATAAATTCTACCATATCTCTTTCCGAGATTTGCTGTGCAGCTTTTTTCATCTCCTGATATACCGCACTGTTTGTCGATGCCCCCGTGATATCGACCTTCACACGGTGCAGTTGCCGTGTCGAAAAAGGAACGAATTCCGGTTCCAGTTTCCGTGCAGCCGTATCCAGAACGACAAAGCCCTTCTCTCCGCACTCATCGAATCCGCGTCCTTCCAGACAACCCGGGTAGCAATAGATTCCATCCCGATCTAGCTGCTCACAGATGTATGTATGGATATGGCCCAGCGCAAGATACTGGATGTTTTTTCCTTTGAGCAAATTCAGATTCACCTGATCCACTTCACAGGCCGTCGAAATTTGTCCATGAAGCATGACAATATTCACTTTACTCTTCTGTGCAGGCAGCTGTTCATAAAGTCTTGCTGCACTCGCCTTGGTAATTTCAATTCCGGATACCGCTACATCACCATAAACAAATGTCGACCATTGATCCGTAAAGGACTTGAAATTCTGCGGAACATCCTGATCCACAAAGGCATGGGTCTTATCATCATGGTTTCCGCTGACATAAAGATAATCGATCTGCGGCGTACTGCGAACTGCATCCAAAACGCCTTCTACCGTGCGCTTGGTAATGCGCTCCCTGTCAAAAAGGTCACCCGCAATCAACACCAGCCGAATCTTCTGCTGTTCAGCATACTCTGTCATTCTCCTGAAAGACTTCAGGATTTCAGCATTTCGGATCCGTGCCTGTTCCGACGTCATGTGTGTCTCCATCGGCGAATCCATATGTAAGTCTGCGCAGTGTAAAATTTTCATATTGCATCAACCCACTTCCAAGCAAAATCCACAAATTTTTCAGTTGTTACAACCATTATACCAAACTTGTGACAAACTTCAATGTAGACGGTCAATATTTCCGCACACCTTAACGCCCATCGAATGCGAACGGCTCAACGGCTTCCCGGATGATTGGACAGCCGGGATGCCGGAACGACTGCGCTATTTCACCATGGGGAATGCGCTTGTCGTTCCTCTGGTCAATGCTATGGGCAAGCGGATCAGCGCACTGGCCGAGGACGAGCAGCGCAGTTGATGGGCGTTTCTCTTGGGTTTCCAAAGGGGTGCGGGTCGCCAGTGGCGACCTCAAAATGCAGCACATTTTGAAGCACCTGACCGAGCCGACAGGCGAGAGGCAGCACCCCTTTGGCACACGACTTTGCCTGCAAAGTCTAGTGTGTTACACCTTGGTTCCGGCTGATGCGGAAAAGGGGCTGCGAAAGGCTCCGGCAAGCACCTGTTCTGTGGCAGAAGGATGCGCGGATGGGCGTGGCAGTTGACGATCTCCGCCCACCCAGCGCAGGCTTGCAGAGGAACCAATGGTGTACGTTCTCTCATCCTGCTGCAGCAGCGTTTTCCTTATAAGCCGCAGGGCAAATGATTAACGTCTGTGCTTGCCCCGCATCCCTGCCTTTGTGCGGTGCTTCAACATGGAGGATTTGTTGAACACCCGCAACAGGGTCATCTGTTCTTCTTTCGTCAGCTTGGAATAGTCGATGCCAATCTGCCCCATCAGGACATTCATCTTCTTTTCTAACGGAGAACCTTCAAACTTCTGCGCATTTTCAAGCTGCTTCCTCGCTTGCTCGATCGCTGCACCGTCCGATGTGGTCTTATCGGTTCCATGTGCCGCTTTGATCTGCTTCAGGATCACCGTCAGCTCATCATAGAGGATCCGCCCGAAATACTCATCCTCGTTGATTTGCGCCGTTTTCAGCGTCCGCATGGTCAAGTCCTCTGTATCAGCATGGTATCGCTTTTCCAGTTCCTGCCGGGTGGCTTCTACCATGGCATTCATATCCCGGATGCGGTCGCTGACCAGACCATCCACACAGATCTCAAGGTCGGTCATCCACCGGGCACAAAATCGGGATGCTCCAAAAGCTCGCACAGCAGCCGATGATTGAATCTTCCATTCCTTAATACGTCCACTACGCCATCGCTCAGATGCAAGTCCGAAAGGACTGCATCTGGGCGTTTTTTGTTTTC
>OGEJ01000667.1_pt1 | contig 11349 bp, 12 predicted proteins | sample 1570701 | NCBI WGS metagenome assembly OGEJ01 (sample SAMEA2582140, study PRJEB24529) | metagenome | biome: Human gut stool | place: China | collected 2011
GGATGACGAGCCGTCGAGCGTCCTGCTGGAGCGCATCCGAGAGGAGCGCGCCGAGCTGGTCAAGCAGAAGAAAGCGAAGGCGCAGAGGGGCGGAGAGTCGCGGATTCACCGAGGAACGGACGGCTCTTGGTACGAGCAGCGCGGCAAAGCCAAACCCGTCTGCATCGATAAGGATATTCCGTTCGATATCCCTGAGAACTGGGAGTGGAGCCGTATGAGCGTTTTGATTGAACTTCTCTCTGGAGTTGATTTAACGCCAAGTGAGTATAACGATAGGCATAACGGCATTCCATATATCACTGGCGCGTCTAATTTCGATGACGGCACGTTGATCGAAAACCGTTGGACGGTATCGCCTAGACGGGTAAGCCATGAAGGCGACCTGTTGTTCACCTGTAAAGGGACGGTCGGCGATATGGCTATTAACTCCTTTGAAAGAGCTCACATCGCCCGGCAAGTTATGGCGGTTTGCCCTATTGATTATGAGATGCTTCCTTACATCGAGATTGTTCTTTCCGCACAAGTTGAGCGGATTAAAAATGCGGCAAAAGGACTCATACCAGGTATTGAACGCAAAACCATACTTGATGGTCTTGTCTCATTGCCGCCGCTTGCCGAGCAGCAACGCATCGTTGAACGCATCAACGAGATCATGCCATTGATCGATCGGCTTGAAAAACTAGAGAGAGAGAGCGATGCTGTAGATTCCCGCTTCTGGCGGGATCTGCCGAGCTCGATTCTCCAGCAGGCCGTCGAGGGCAGACTCGTCCCGCAGGATCCGAGCGACGAACCTGCGGACATTCTGCTCGATCGGATCCGTAAGGAGCGTGCTGAACTGGTCAAGGAAAAGAAGGCTAAAGCTTCGAAAGGCGGCGAATCGAGAATCTACCGGAGTGCCGCCGGCTCTTGGTACGAGCAGCGAGGTAAGGCAGATCCTGTCTGCATCGATAAGGAGATTCCATTCGACGTCCCCGAAAATTGGACATGGTCCAGGCTTACTGACTGCTCTGAAGCAATCGTGGATTGCCCACACTCAACGCCAAAGTATTTCAGTGAAGACACCGGCTACTACGCGATAGACACCAACTGCATGGATTACGGGTGGAATCAGACTGGCTCGCGTAATTTAAGTAAAGGTGAGTATGAGGTAAGAACTGTCAAGTTGGTTCCACGGCCAAACGATCTTGTTCTGTCACGTGAAGCCTCCATCGGAAGAGCGGTAATACTGCGCGACGAAAACTACTGTCTTGGATAGCGCGTGATGCTCATCAGAAGTGGCGACAATCTTGATGTCAAATACCTCCAGCTGCTGCTCACCTCTCCCTATGCTTGGAGCCTCTATCGTGCCCTGAATCAGGGGACGGGAGTGAAACACATCAACGTATCTGTTATTCGTAACATGCTTATTCCTGTTCCTCCTCTTGTTGAGCAGCGGCGTATCGCTGCAAAAGTCTCTGAGATCCGAGCCATGCTTGCGGAACGTTTCATCGCTTCAGCTGTCTGAGATTTTTCGAGATAGTTGGCTTGACGTGAAGCGCCATGGAAGATTTCCATGGCGCTTTTCTTCTTCACGCGGTGTCTAAACCGGTCTGGTCGCAGCAGGGTTAGTGTCCAAACTAGGAAGCGTTGGCGCTGCTTAACGTTGAAATCGGCAGTTTGCGCCTGTACCTGGATTGTTTTGCCTGGCACGCACGTGGCCCGTTCGGGAGTGTGGTTGTCTTTCCTTGACGGCAGATGAAAGGAGACCGACATGTTCGTTGTGAGTAGCGATGGAAGAGCTTTTGCACCTGCGTACCTGGTTTGTCGGTTAGCAAGCGACGCATGTGTGGACACACTTGCTCGTCCCGCGGGTGCGGGGCGGCTTGCCGGGAGGCCCGGGCCCCATGGTCGGCGTAGCCTCCGGACCGCTTTCGCGGCAGGGAAAACGAGTCGTCCTAGTCCTTGCGTGGGGGTGTTTTCCGGTGGGTTGGCGTGACAATCGCAGGCGAAACATCTGCAAGAAGGTCATGTTCGCGCCGGAGGAATGGGAGCGGGCGCGACGCGTGTATGAGCGTTGGTCGAGGCATATTCCGTTGTACCGGGGGTGGGGAGATTTCGCCCGTCAGACGCTCATGCGGGGCGTGTCGATGAACGTTTCGGTGACGCTGGCGAGCAATCCCGAGGCGTTCAAGGCCGAGCTTCACCGCATCGGCGTGAACGTGAACCAGATCGTCCGCGTCGCGAACCTGACCGGTTCCGTGAGTCCGGACCAGGTGCGGGAGCTGCTGGATCTGCTCTCCTCCATCGACGAAAAATGGCCGGTATGGAGCTTGCGAAGGCGGAGATCGACGCTGCGCAGGGGCTGTACTGATGGCTGTGGTCAAGCTGGGAAGCAAGGTCAAGACGAACCTTCCGGTCACGATCCGCTACGCGATCAACCCAGCGAAGAACGACGGCGGAAGGCTCGTGTACGCGAGCTACAGCCACGAGCAGCGCGACCCGGATGTGCTCGCGGAGCCGATGATCCATGACCTGGAACGCTGCGCGAACGGGCTGCGGAAAGACGGCGTGCTCGCCCTGCACCTGAAGCATTCGTTCAGTCCCGACGAGCACGTGAGCGCGGAACAGGTGCATGAGTTGGGCGTGATGCTGGCCGAGGCGATCACGGGCGGCGACTACAAGTACGTGGTCTCCACGCATATGGATCGCTGCCACCTGCACAACCACATCGTCATCTGCACGGCGAAACGCAGGACCGGTAGGAAGATGCGCCTGACCCGCACAAGCATCGACAGGTGGTGCGCGATCAGCGACGAAATCTGCCGCCGCGAGGGGCTAAGCGTGCTGAAAAACCCGGACGTCGAGGTCGCCGCGGACCACGTGGACATGCGGGATGTGATGCGGCATACACCCGGCCAGAACGCCGAACCGGCCTCCAAATATGACGTCCCGCCCATCGAGACCACGGGGCGCGGCGGGGACATGGGCGAATTGTACGCGGCGGCAAAGGGCAGGGGAATCAAGGAGCGGATGCGCATCCTGATCGACCTCGACGTCGCCAAGGCGTCCAGGATCGGTGAATTTTCCAGGCTGCTTGACTCGCACGGCATCGGTCTGGCGATGCGCGGCGGGGACGCGACGTTCACGGACCGGGCCACCGGGCGCAGGTTCCGCGGCTCGCGGCTCGGCCCGGCGTACACGCTCGACGCGATTGGAACGAGACTCGCCGACGGCGGGAACATGCTGCACCTGACCTTCAACAACAAGCTCGTCGCATCCGTGAACGGGCGGACGGTGGGCGTGTGGCTGCCCGGTTCCAAACGCCAACGGAAGGTCAACCTGCCCGTGAATATGCTGCACCGGGACGGCGGCACGTGGCATCTGCTCGTGTCGAAAACGTTCACCGGCATGCTCACGGACAGGTCGAACAGGTATGCGGCACGCTTCACCGCGACCACGTTGGTGGATGCATTCGGCCGTCCGGAACGGCGCATCGAACCCCTGACGGCAACGCCCCGCACGCGGATTGTGCGCTACGCGTCCAGCGAGGCGCAGCGCCGCTACTACCAGTCGCAGGCCAGGAAACTCGACGAACTGGCGATGATGGTGGAGGGATTGAACGCGGCGTGCAGGATCCAACGCGCGGGCGGCTGCGACCTCGCCAAGGGATTGAGGGACCTGAACAACCGTGCGGACTGGGCGCGGGGCGAACTGCGCGCCGCCGTCATCGCGTTGAACGACGCGATCGACAACAACGACACCGACCTCATAGTCGAGACCCGCGAGGAGATCGAACGCCGCGAACAGGCATTGCTCGAATGCCAGCGCGAACTCGACAAGATTCGGATCGCGGCCCGTCTCGCCGGAATCACACCGCCCGAACAGACGAACAAGGAACAGCATCATGAACCAGACAGCAAGGAACACCAGTATGGAAACCGATCCGATGGGCGACATGTTCTCCCAAATGTTCGACCGGATGAAACCACAGGAACCAGCGAACACGACCCCGACCATGGGAACCGACATGATCCGGCTGGAAGCGGAGAACAGGGAACTCGAACGGCAGATCGCGGAGCTGCGGGACGGGAATTCGACGCTCTCATCCGAGAATCGAGAGCTTCGATCAACGAATCAGAGGCTCTTGTCAGCGAATCGGACGCTCAGGAAACAACTCTCCGAACTCAACGAGACGAGCAGGCTGCTCGAAGAAACCAAACGGAGGGAACACGATTGCGCAGAAAAGGAAGAGCATTGTAGGCGCATCCTCAACCGCGAAGCCACACTCAAGCAGGATGAAGCGCGCCTCGAAAGCGACCGGGCGAAACTCGACGGCGAACGGAAACGACTGCGGGAAAACATCGCCGAACAGGTCAGACAACAGGCCGAACAGGAACAGGAGCGACTCCGAAACGATGCCGACAGGCAGCGCGGGAAAGACAGGCGCGTCCTGTTCGCCCTGTGCGTGGGCGTGTGCGCGTCCGTGATTCCCCTGCTTGTCATCATCATGCAGGGCAGGTGGCATGCCCTCATGGCTTCGCTACCGGAATGGGTCCATGCGCGCGGCCAACAGCTTTCCGCGATCGGGAAATGGTTCAACAGCACCGGCACGTGGATCGGTGGAATCATCCCGCAGGGTTGGTGGAACGGGCCGCTCACCCTTTTAGTCATGCTAGTGATCTTCGTCATCGTATGCGGCATACCGCTATTGGTCGTCATCGTCTACGCGGCGGCAAGCAAAGCGGCGGTCATGTACTGGTGGCGGGAACAGACGATGGGCGTGCACATCATCCTCTGGACGCTGCTCATGCTCATATGCCTCGTGGTCGCGGATCGCCTCGCCACGATCCCCGACAGCCCGATGCGATGGCCCACCTGGTGGATCCTGCTCGCCGCTATCACGCATCCGGTCTACCTGCTGGCAATCGCACCCAGAATCAGCCAATTCATCAAAGGTGACTAATAATGAGCGGCAACCATGAGTGTGCGGCAGCGTGTGTGTGCTGCATGTTGAGAGGGCGCAAAATGAGTTGTTCTTAAATTGTTGTCACCATGTTGTCATATAGGTCTGCGATAAGCCAGAGAAAGCCGCTAAATCACTGGAATTTAGCGGCTTTCTGGCTTTGGTCAGGTAGGGTTCGACTCCCGTCATCCGCTCCACGATTTCTCCAACTTCAGGATTATTCCAACAGCATAGCCAGAGAAGCCGATTGAAGGCTAAGGTGTATGTATGGATATGCTTGAAGCGATGCGTTCAAGGCACACCGTACGTGCCTATACCAACAAGCCGATACCTGACGACATCGTATCGTTGCTTACTAGGCGCGTTGCGCATGACAATCAAAAATATGGCACGGCCATCACTCTACGAACCGAAGACACAACTGCGTTCGGCCCCATCTTCAAACTGATACGTGCCAAAGGTGTGCGTAATTTCCTCATCATGTCCGCGAATCTGCGTGAGGGGGAGGACCCTCGAGAACTGGACGAACGACTGGGATATGCGGGCGCCGATCTCATGTTGTACGCGCAAACCTTGGGTCTTAATACCTGGTGGGCGGGCGGTACCTACAGTCGTAAGATTGTGGACAAAATGGCGGAAGGCAACCGGACCATCGCTGTCATCGCCATCGGATACGGAGCGGAGCAAGGCGAGCCGCACCAATCCAAATCCGTTTCCGAAGTCTGCAAATACGACGGTAAGGCCCCTGCATGGTTCACGGACGGTGTGAAAGCGGCACTGCTTGCACCGACGGCATTCAACAAACAGGACTTTTTCATCGAAGGACACGGGCGGATCGTGTCCGTTCGTCTGACCAACGAGACGTCATACTCCGGAGCTGATCTGGGTCTGGTCAAATACCATTTCTCACTAGGGGCGGGAGCCGATAATTTCGGCTGGGCCTGACTGGGGCTGGAGTTGACCAGAGTGCTGGGCTTAGGTGGGGTACTTGGCTTAGCCGGGCACTCGGGACCAAGCCGGGGCCAACGACCGTTGCCTTGGGCTCTGGTTTGTCCGATTCTGGTGAATCAGCCATCCGGAGGGCAAAAGTATGGGCATGTTTGTCCGATTCACCAGAATCGGACAAACGGGGTGTGCCAAAACGTACACGGATGGCTGATTCACCAGAATCGGACAAACGAAAGGCGAGCGTACGCTGCCGCAACTACCGGTTGCAGGGAGAAATCCGGTTGCACCAAGGCCGTGCAACCGCAAGATGGTGGCACGCAACCGAAGCCATGTGGCAATCTGCAATCATCAATCGCAAACACGTTCCACACTTTCGAGGGCAAGATCGCCAATCGAACGGTATGAGACGATGAAACCAATCGCAGTAAAGGAGCAAAGATGAGCTTCAGGGAAAATCTGCAATACCTGCGCGGCACCCGCAATATGACTCAGGAGCAGCTGGCGATGCTGCTCGGCGTCTCACGGCAGGCCATCTCGAAATGGGAGTCCGAGAAAGCATATCCGGAAATGGACAAATTGCTGATGATCTGCGACCTGTTCGGCGTAACGCTTGATGACCTGGTGATGGGAGACGTTCGCAGACCGAATTCGGGGATACGTGAATCGACCGCCGATACGTCTACGAATTCCGGGTCGGTCGGGGTTGTGGCCGCAATTGCGCAACCGGTCGGTTTCGCGGCGGCTTCGTCGTCGCTGCGAAACCAGACGGAATCGTCGGCTTCGACGCAAGACGCGCCGACTGCGCTGCAAGCGGATCACCCTGCAGCGGCGCCGCGTTCCGCCGCAGCATCGCGCTCCGCAATGCCGCAAGACATGGTCGGCTACGACAGGCATATGAAGATCCACGCATGGCTGACTGCACTTGGCGTCGCCGCGATGATTCTTGGCGTTGCGGCCGGCATGCTATTCGACTCCGAAAACTCAATTATCGGACACAGTCCGATGAATGAATTCCTGACCGCCGCGCCGATTATTCTCGGTGTGATCGTAGGCTGTGCGTTGCTGATTCCTGCCGGTGCCCTGCATGGCGATTTCCAACGGCGTCATCCGTACATTCAGGATTTCTACACGGATGATGACAAGTCGCGCGCAGTCATCGAAAATGGCATCGGTAAGGCCGTGGGTGTGGGGTTGATCATGGTCGGCGTATGCGTGATGGTGTACTGCAACGAGGTACTCGGCGTCAACAACGGATGGCCCGTCAGCATAATGCTGGCACTGGTGGCCGTAGCCGTATTCTGCTTCATCTTCACGGGGATGCGGCTCGATCGCACAAAGCTCGGCAAGTACAATCGCGAAAGCGAAGAGCGCAATGCGGAGGGTGATTCCGCGGAGGATGATTTCGAAAGCCCGTCACAGCCTATGAGTGTGACCGACAAATACTACAACAAACTCACTGGAGCGGTGTGCGGTATCATCATGCTGATTGCAACGGTGATGGCGCTGCTCATGCTGTTCGTGGGCGTCAATGCGAATGCCGCGCTTGGGGGCGATCCTAGTTTTTGGGGAGCTGTTTTCTGGATTCCTTGGCCGATTGGCGGCATCCTGTGTGGCGTTGCCGGCACAGTCATCCAGTTGCTGAAGTATCGTAACGGCCGACGGTAGGGCGCTGGGATTGCTGGCTGCGAATGGAGTGATGCGGAGCCGTTGGGTTGTGCAGCTGTGGGGTGTGCAGCTTGTGACATGCGGGCAGTTGTCTGATGGGTTTGTTTGTCCGATTCTGGTGAATCGGACAAACAAACCCATATCTTTTGCCTTTACCTGACTGATTCTGGAGAATCAGACATTTGGATACCTGTATATTGGGGTCTGAATGGCTGATTCACCAGAATCGGACATCTGTTGGGCGTGTGAAGTAACGTGGTGCGCGTGAAAGCAGATGAGAGAAAGACGCTACGCAATCCGTTGCTTGGACATGCGATTTCGCATCGTGGCACGATTATCGGCCTGTGTGCAATCGTGTTGTGGGGGTTCATGGCCGGGCTGGTGCGTCTCGTCGCCGACGCATTCGGTGCAACGCTCGGATCTGCGCTGATCTACACCGTCGGTGGCATGATGCTGATGATCGTACGTCGACCGGCGCCGATTCGTAAGGCGCCACGTAAATATCTGATCATTGGCGGTGCCATGTTCATCGCGTACGAAGCGTCAATCTCATTGTCGATCGGACTCGCCTCAACGGCCGCGCAATCTGTGGAAGTGAGCTTGGTCAATTATCTATGGCCCACACTGCTGGTACTGATGACCGCTGCGGTCTCACATAAGCGCGGTGCGGTCTGGAAAGCGCTGCCAGGCGCGATTGTGGCGACAATCGGCGTGGCGATGGCCGTCGGAGGTGAGAGTCTCGACGTACATGAGGCCATGCGTAACATCGCATCGAATCCACTGCCGTATGCATTGGCGCTCGCAGGCGCGTTCATATGGGCAGTGTATGCAACCGTGACACCTGCGATGTCCGACGGCTACGATGGTACGACGATTTTCTTCTGCTGCGTGGCCGCAGTACTGTGGGCGATTCACTTCGCGTCCGGCCAAGGCTGGCCAACATCCATGCCGTCGATAAGCGGATATGTGGCACTGGCGGCCTGTGCACTGTCGATTGCCGGCGGATACGCTTGTTGGGGTTATGGCATGTTGCACGGAAACATGGAGACGCTGGCGGTCGGCTCATATGCCACGCCCGTGTTCTCCACCGCATCCAGCACGGTGCTGCTCGGTGTGGCTTTGGGCGTGCCGTTCTGGATTGGCGTGGTGCTGGTGGTGGCGGGGTCGCTGATCAATCTGTGGTTCGCGCGGCGTGCCGGTTAGCCATCTCTCCGCATGTCCGATTCTCCCGAATCAGACAGTCTGATTGGTCCGTGTGCTGTACAAATGTCCGATTCTGGTGAATCAGTCACATACATTCCGTTTTCTGTACCCCGGTTGTCCGATTCTCCAGAATCAGACACATGTGGTGCAGTATGGCAGCATTGGATGACTGATTCACCAGAATCGGACAAACTGGGGCGAACTCCTGTTATTCCCGCTGAAGATTGACAGTCCACCTCCTCCCGCAGCCTCGCGACACGCCCGAAAATGTGGATAACTCCCGTCCTTCGACCACAACCCCTGTTTCTGCTGGCACGTCCACCCGAAATCCCCTATCGTGTGCGCATGAACATGCACAGGAATTCTTCTGCAAGAGCAACGAAAGCTCAGCAGCGTCTAGACGCGATGCTCCGTCAAGCCTATGCGCACCGCCGTCTTGCGGTACCCGAGCAGCCTAAGGATCGCCGTGCATGCCAACGTCGTGTACATACCGGCATGATTATCATGCCGAAGAAGGGCTACTACATCAGTGCGCGGCAGTGGAATGCACTTTCCTACGCCGATCGCATCAAATGGACGCTTCGGACAGTTTGCCACGAACATCCGGACTGGGTGCTGTGCGGTCCGTCCGCCGCCGGTGCGTACGGTTACTCGACCACCCTGCAATTGCAGCGGTACGTGCACATTGCAGTGACGGAACGTTCCAAGGCGGGGCGTCACGGCTTCGTCATCGCACATTTTTACAAGGATCCTCCGCCGACGAAAGTAGTGGACGGCATGCAGGTCACCGCAGAAATTCAGACTATGGCGGACTGTGCGCGGATGCTGGATTTTGAAAATGCGATGATTGTGTGCTGCACGGGTTTGCGCAAAGGCAATCTCACGAAGACGCAACTGCAGGAGTTCGTTGGCAATAAAAGGAAGATCGGCGGAATCATCCGTGCACGTTATGTTGCGGAGCATGCGGAGCCGGCATGCGAGAACGGCGGTGAGGTGGCCGCGCTCGCCGCGATGCTGGAATTGGGATTCGCGCAGCCACAGGCGCAGGTTACTTACGTAAGTCCGTTGGATGGTCGCAATATCAGGGCTGATTTTTCATGGGAACGTGACGATGGCAGCATTGTGGTCGGTGAGTTGGATGGTCGGCAGAAGTATGTGGACCCGTCCATGACGGTCGACGGTGACACGGTTGATGTGATTTTGCGAGAGAAGGACCGTGAAAGTGAACTGAATATGCTGAAAATTAACGTCGTAAGATTCCAGATGGAGCATGTCCGATCCCGGGAACCATTGCGGCGTCGGCTTGACGCGGCTCGAGTGCCACGTGACCTATGTGCTTATGCCTCGCCGTTCGCGGGATTCCGAAGCACCGCCTACTAGAAGCGTGGCAGTTCCTGTCCTGTTCCTCTTTCTCTTTGTTCTTTCCTGATTCTGTTCGCACACGAGCCGTGCCCGCTTGGCTTATAGCGCCACCGGATGAATCCGGTCCTTTGGCATGCCTGATCCGTGGGAATTTCAACCGGTTCTGGTGGCGTGTGGTCGTAGCGGGGCCTTCCTTTGTGTCCGATTCTGGTGAAACGGACACACAGAACGCTGGTTACCTCTCCGCCTTGGCTGATTCACCAGAATCGGACACACAGAGGGGGGAAGACAGCCAAACGCCACGGCGGGAAGACTACCTCAGCGCCCGCCCCGCGGAACCTAGCTGCTTGCAAGCCTCGACCACACGTGCGGCCATCGAGGATTCGGCCTCACGACCCCACGAGCGTGGATCGTAGAACTTCTTATTGCCGACTTCACCATCAATCTTCAGCACGGAATCGTAATTGCGGAACATGTGTCCTGCGATTGCACGTGAGAACGCATACTGCGTATCCGTATCAATGTTCATCTTGACCACGCCGTAGCTAACCGCTTCCGCAATCTCAGCCGCCGACGATCCGGAACCGCCGTGGAACACCAGGGGGAACGGCTTGCCTTCCGGCATGTCCGGCAGCGCACAAGTGGAAACGTGAGCGGCATCAACGCTTCCCAGGCGTCCGTCATGTGCGGCCGCCCATACTTCGGACTGAATGTCGTGCAGTAATCGTGGACGCAACTGCACTACGCCCGGCTTGTATGCGCCATGCACGTTGCCGAAGGTGAACGCGGCCATATAACGGCCGTGTTCACCCAACCCCAGTCGTTCCGCCACGCGCACGCCATCGGCGGGCGTGGAGTACAGTTTGTCGTTGATTTCCGCGGAATGGCCGTCCTCTTCGCCGCCGACCGCGCCAATCTCAATTTCGAGCACGGTGTGCGCCTTCACGGACTTTTCCAGCAGCTCCTCGGCGATGTCAAGATTCTCTTCCAGCGGAACCGTCGAGCCGTCCCACATGTGGGACTGGAATGTCGGCTCTTCGCCGTGCTTGACCTGCTCCGCCTCATGCGCAAGCAGCGGGCGGACCCATTCATCCAGATATTGTTTGGCGCAATGGTCGGTGTGCAGTGCCACCGTAATGTTCGGATAGTGTGCGGCCACCTCATGCGCGAATGCGGCGAATGCGAGCGAGCCGATCACACGATTGTTGACCGATTGTCCGGAGAAATAT
>OGEJ01000668.1_pt1 | contig 11344 bp, 10 predicted proteins | sample 1570701 | NCBI WGS metagenome assembly OGEJ01 (sample SAMEA2582140, study PRJEB24529) | metagenome | biome: Human gut stool | place: China | collected 2011
AATAAATACAGAATTTTATCCGTTGTTCTGTCTGACAAAGGACGGCGGTTACGAATTAAATTACGAGGTGATATTTTGGAATACAATAATGATTTTGAAAGGCGCCGCGCATATATTTCAAGCCGCGAAAAGCTGCGGAAACGGCGGCGGACAGTTCATATTACGATACTGCTGATCGTTCTCGGAGTTCTTCTCCTGGGAATCGGCGGACTGCTCCTCTTTAAAAAAGGAGGCTGCTTATCCACACAGTTGAAAAACAACACTTCTGAATCTTCGGCGGAATCCGATCCGTCTGGAGATGATAAAACGACTGTTTCACTTGCGGAGAGCGGATCCGGAGAAGACGCTTCTCCGGAGTCACAGGAAGCCGCCGTACCGGCTGCCGCTTACAATACAGGCGATACAGCCCTGGATGAGCTTTTAAACAGCGCTCACGCAAAATTCGTCACCTACGACTACGATGCTGCCATCGAGATCTTAAACTCCAACCCGGATTACGCGGAGAATTCCGATGTGAAGGAGCTTCTCGCCGCCTGCGAGGAGACAAAATCCACACTCGTCCGGGCGGATGTAAACAAGATCACCCATGTGTTCTTCCACTCCCTGATCATGGATAACTCCAAAGCCTTCGACGGGGACGCGGATTCCAAGGGCTACAACCAGGTGATGACAACGAAGAGCGAATTTTTAAAGATCCTGGATTCCATGTACGAGAAAGGATATGTTCTCGTAAAGCTCCACGATATTGCCCACGAGGTGACGGACGAAAACGGCAATACGAAGATGGTGGCGGGAGATATTATGCTGCCGCCTGGAAAGATTCCTTTCGTCATGTCCCAGGATGACCTCTGCTATTACGAGTATATGGACGGTGATGGTTTCGCAAGCCGGATGATCGTGGGTGAGAACGGAAAGCCGACCTGCGAGATGGTGATGGATGACGGCTCCGTGTCGGTGGGCTCTTATGATCTCGTGCCGCTCCTTGAGGACTTTATCACGGAACACCCCGATTTTTCCTACCGGGGTGCCCGGGCGGTCCTGGCGTTTACCGGATATCAGGGCGTTCTGGGATACCGGACGGATCCGTCCTATGAGAGCTCCAACCCAAATTATGAGGCCGATAAAGAGATGGTCCGCCAGGTGGCACAGTGTCTCAGGGACAACGGCTGGGAGCTCGCCTCCCACAGCTGGGGACATATCAATTTCGGGAAACGCTCCTTTGAGGATGTGAAGACAGACTCCGATAAGTGGGCCTCCAGGGTGGAATCCCTGATCGGAAAGACGGATATCCTGCTCTACCCATTCGGATCAGATGTTGGCGACTGGCATCCGTACACAATGGAAAATGAAAAATACGCATATCTCCATGAGCTGGGCTTCCGCTACTTCTGCAATGTAGACTCCAGCCAGTACTGGGTACAGTTTGGATCTGACTATCTCCGCCAGGGACGCCGGAACCTGGACGGCTACCGCATGTACTACGACCTGCCGGAGACGAATCCGGATAAAGACCACTTAAGCGACCTCTTCGATGTGACCCAGGTCTTCGACCGCGAACGGCCGGTTCCGGTGGCACCGATGAATTAGACCTGGAATTAAAAACGGACTTCAAAAGTCATATCTCATATGGCTCACGAAGTCCGTTTCTTTTGTTTATATCCGCTAAAGCTTTCACTGGAAGTCCCTTCTGAATACATGGGAACCCGCAGAGCCTGCCAACGGCAGCTTCTTCGGAATTCGAGAAAATCAAAATACGCTGGACAGTTTTTCCATCCAGCGTACCCGGTATTATTCTGCATTTTCTGTTTTTCAGCTGAAATCTTCATTTAGAACTGCACAATATCCTTGATCTCCTGCGCCGGTTCCACGCTCTCGGCGTAGAGCACCGGACCGACACCGTCGTAGTCCGGCCAGAACTCGTATTCCATTTACATTCCCCACTTGACCCACTGCTTTGTCTCAAGGTTTCTCGCCTCACGCGCCTTGCAGATAAATCCTAAAAATGTCATATCTGCCTCGCAGCATGTCATCGCCATTCGGCCCGGAACGAAATAGTTCTTCGGGAATTCCGGGGATTTTAATACCATACCGGTGAACTCCACAACTTTTCCCTCGTAGCGGTCCTGCTTATCCATGGCGTCGATGTACCAGATGCCGTAATCCTTCGGATCGATCTTGATCACATCTGCTTTCATGTCGTACGGAAGATCCTCTTCCAGAACCTCCTGCTCGATCTCGCCTTCCGCGTCCTCGAAGATCAGCTCTGCCTGCGGGTTTAAAGCCTTTAAGCCGCGGCGGTAGCGGGTGATGTTCTCATCGCTGACTTCATCGCAGCGGTTCATGATCACAAGCTCGGAGCGCTTTACAAGGAGCGCTAAGAGCGGCTTCATGTTGCTTAAATAGAGCTCGAAGGTGGAGCCGTCGATGATCGTGATCTGCTGGAAGAGTTCCCAGGTATCCGGGAGCTGCAGCTGATCCTGCGGCCACATTCCGTTCCACTCGATGAGCACGCGGGCCGGGTCATATAATGCCTCGATCCGTCCGTAGAAATCCTCGTCCATCTCGGAGATATCTTCCACGGTAACGATCTTTGTTCTTGTTTTCTTTAAGATTTCCTTATCGTACTCCGTATCGCCTTCCTCGCAGAGGATCAGAACGGTCGTACCGTCGGCCTGGAAATAGTCCTGCTGTAAAGTATTTGTGATGAACTGGGTCTTTCCCGCTTCCAGAAAGCCGTTGATGACAAATACCGGCATTTTTTCCTGCTGTTTCACTGTCTTATTCTCCTAATTATATAAAATGGTTCCTGCCCACGTCTTGCGCAGACAGGAACTGCCACTGAACAGGTTCTGCAGATCTGGCAGCCTGACCCTGGCAGAATACGTTCATTAAGCCTCAAACGCAGCCTTTAACTCGTCTTCCTTCAGGTTGGAACCGATCACGCACACTTTTCCTTTGTAGAGCGGAGCGCCTGTGCGGATCTCGGTCTCTTCCGGTACAAGATCGAAGTAGTACCATGTTCCGTCCGCATCCGGCAGCATTCCCTTTGCGCGGAGAACCTGGCCGTACTTCTCGGAATGTGCGAGTTCCTGTAACAGGGACTCGAGTTTCTCCTTTGTGATGGTACGGTTTGTCTCAAGACCCCAGCTTGTGAATACCTCGTCGGCGTCATGATCGTGGTGGTGATGGTGGTGGCCGCATCCACACTCGCCGTCATGATGATGGTGATGCTCGTGCTCATCATCGTCATCATCGTGGTGATGGTGATGGCCGCATCCGCACTCTTCGTCATCGTCATGGTGGTGATGATGGTGCTCATGCTCATCTTCGTCGTCATCATCGTCATCGTGGTGGTGATGGTGGTGGCCACAGCAGCACTCCTCGTCGTCATCGTCATGATGATGGTGATGGCCCTCTTTTACCTCCTCAAGGAGCTTCTCAGCCATATCATCTGTCGGCTTCTCAATGATCTCAAGAAGCTGCTCGCCGGTGAGCTTGTCGATCGGAGTTGTAACGATAGCTGCCTTCGGGTTCTTCTCGCGGATCATCTCTACACACTGAGCGACCTTGTCTGCGTCAGCGACATCGGTACGGCTTAACACGATCGTTCCTGCGCTCTCGATCTGGTTGTTGAAGAACTCACCAAAGTTCTTCATATACATCTTGCACTTCTGAGCGTCAACGACTGTCACGGAACCATTTAATACAACGTCGATCTCGCCCGCAACGTCGCAGACTGCCTTCATGACATCGGAAAGCTTGCCGACACCTGACGGCTCGATAATTACACGGTCCGGTGTATACTTTGTAAGGACTTCATTTAAGGAACGTCCGAAATCACCGACTAAGGAACAGCAGATGCATCCGGAGTTCATCTCACGGATCTCGATGCCGGAATCCTTTAAGAAGCCGCCGTCGATACCGATCTCACCAAATTCATTCTCGATCAGGACTACTTTCTCGCCCGCAATTGCTTCTTTCAGAAGCTTCTTTATAAATGTTGTTTTTCCGGCTCCGAGGAAACCGGAGATAATATCAATTTTTGTCATAATGACACCTCTTTCTTGCCATCCGCGCGGCATTCCTGTATTTTTATCTGTCCGCCTTAATTTTATACTGTATACAGACCAGATCCACTGCCGCACTTTCATTTTTCATTACCAATTACTAACTTTAACACATTTTCTAACAAAGTCAAGTACTGCCGCTTCCAGCGGATGTCTGGAAAGCGGCAGAAATACGAGAAATTTTCTCATATAATATTGTTTTCTTGTACAGTCTTCAGGATCTGGCAAAATCCAACCTCATTGAGCGCTTGCGATTACGTATCTGCTGGCATCCTGCTGTTTCTCCCCTATCTCGACTGCTTCACCATCTGAACGACACTGAACACCCCGAACATCGCCAGGTTCACCACAACAACGCTGGCTCCCGCCGGAATTGAATATACATAGGAAAGAATGAGTCCGATAAAGAAGCACACCACAGACACAACGCCCGAGGATACCACAACGCCGAGGAAACTCTTAAATACCCGCATGGATGTCAGTGCCGGGAAGATCACAAGGCTCGAGATCAGCATGGCACCCATCATCCGCATGCCGAGAACGATCGTAATGGCAGTCAGGACCGCGATCAGAAGATTATAGGCGGAGACCCGCACACCCGTCGCCTTCGCGAAGCTCTCATCGAAGGTCACGGCAAAGACCTTGTTGTAGCAGATCACAAACATGCCGAGGACCACCAGGGACAGGACTACGCTTAAGTACATGTCCTCGCGGCTCATTGCTAAAATACTTCCGAACATATAGCTGCTGACATCCGTCGTCATTCCCGTCGTCAGGGATGTGACGATGATACCGATGGCGAGAGATCCTGCGGAAATCATCGCGATCGCCGCGTCACTCTTGATCTTTCCGTTTCCCGTGATCCGAAGAAGCAGGACCGCCGCCGCTGCCACCACCGGGATCGATACCGCGAGAGGCGCCCAGTTAAAGGCCACCGCGATAGAGAGTGCCCCAAAGGAAACATGGGACAGTCCGTCACCGATCATTGAATACCGTTTCAGCACAAGGCTGACTCCCAGGAGCGATGCGCAGAGCGAGATACAGATACCGCCGATCATCGCCCGCACGAGAAACGGATAGGAAAACATTTCCTGTAAAAGTCCCATTTAGTTCTCACCTCCGAGGAATTCTCTTCCGAATTCCGATTTCTTATACTCATCCACGGTCCCGTAAAACTGGACCGTCTGTTTCAACTGTAAGATCTTGTTGGCCTGGGTCACGATATTTCCGATATCGTGGGAGACCATGAGGACAGCCACCTTCTCGTCCCTGTTTAGATGGCGGATCACCGCGTAGAAATCCTGGGTGGATGCCGGGTCAAGTCCCGTGATCGGCTCGTCCAGGATCAGGAGCTTATCCGTAGCGCAGAGGGCCCTCGCGATCAGGGTACGCTGTTTCTGTCCGCCGGAGAGATCCCGGTAGCAGCTCTTTTTGAGATCCGTGATTCCGAGCTTTTCCATATTGACCGCCGCAAGCTTCCGCTCTTCCATCGAGTAAAACGGTCGGTTCCCACGCTTTCCAAGGCAGCCGGAGATCACGACCTCCTGTACCGTCGCAGGGAAATCCTTCTGGGCCGGGGTCTGCTGCGGGAGATATCCGATTCCGGACCGTCTCAACTCGTCCGCCAGCGTCAGGACACCACCGGTGGGCTTTATAAGTCCCAGGAGTCCTTTCATCAGGGTGCTCTTTCCGGATCCGTTCTCGCCGACGATGCAGAGGTAGTCCCCAGGATTGATCTCCATGGACACGTCCTTCACCACGTCATAATTTTCATATCCAAAGTCCACATGTTCACATTTTAATAATGGCTGGTTCATCGATAAAGTCCTTCCCGTAAATTGACAACATTCTGCTCCATCAGTTCCAGATAGGTGACGCCGTTATCAAACTCCCTTCGCGTCACGTTGTGACAGGAGTGGAATAACAACGGCTTCGCGCCGGTCTCCTCGCTGATGATCTCCGCCACCCGGTGGCTGGAAAGCTCCAGATAGTAGACCGCCGGGATCTGTTCCTCCCGCACCTTGTCGATCAGATAGGCGATGGTCTTGGCACTTGGCTCCGTGTCGGAGGCGCAGCCGGAAAACGCTGCCCGATATCGGAGTCCGTAAGTGTCCGCAAAATAGCGGAGCGGAAACTTGTCCGCCATGACAATGAGGTCTAAGTCCGCGCCGTCTGCCACATTGCGGAATTCCTGATCGAGATTTTTAAGTTTTCCGAGATAATCCTCTGCGTTTGCCGCAAAGATGTCCGCGTCTGCCGGATCCATCTCCTGAAGCGTGTCCGCGATCACCTGGGTGATCTTCATGGCATTCACCGGGGAAGTCCAGATGTGCTCGTCATATTCGATCTCGTAATCCGCGTCGTCATCATCGTGCGTGTGTGTGTGATCTTCCGCATCATGATCGTGTTCATCATCCGTGTGGTCATGATCTTCCGCATCGTGATCGTGATCATGATCATCGTCATCAGCATGGACCGCCTCATCATGGTCGTGGTCATCATGGGTATCGTCTGCCGACGCATGGCTGTGGTGATGTTCCTCACCTGCGTCCTCCATGCCTTCCACGATCTCTTCCTCCACGGTATCCACATAGTCCATCATCGTGATGACCTTTAAGCTCTCCGAATCCAGGGATGCCACAACCTGGCTCACCCACTGCTCCATGGCACCACCGTTGCAGATCAGAAGGTCCGCGTTCTGGATCAGGCGGATATCTGCCGGTGTCGGCTCAAAGGAATGGCTGTCCTGTCCCGCCGGGATCACCATGGAAAGATCTACGGCATCCCCCGCGATCTGTCTCGTGAAATCGTAGTACGGGAACAGGGTCGTTACAACTTTCAGCTTTCCATCATTCGGAGTTCCCACATCTCCGTGTGTGTCACTAACAGAGCCACAGCCTGTCAGGGTACCAAAAAGAAACATCGCTGCGGTGAGCCATGCTTCTATCCGTTTTCGTCTTGTTTTTCTAAAATACTTCAATCCATTTCCTCCGGTATCTAACGCGCGGGCTGATGTTTTAAGCATAGTTTACGCAAGGTCCGAATTTTCATGTTACTGTCTTTTATTTTTAATAGCAGCTCTTTGTTTTCCTGCGCAGTTTTTCCTGCAGTCATCACTATATATAAATAAATCCGCTTACTGCTGTCACCTTTTATGGCACATTGATAAGTCATGCCGCATCTGCACAGGTCTGCCAAACAGCTACTTTTCAATCTCCGTTAAGATATCAAGCGGTTTCTCAAGCAGAAATTCCGGCTGGAATGCCGCAAGCTCCTCACGGCCCCTGAATCCCCAGAGAACTCCAACCGTCGTCATCTTCGCGTTCTTTCCAGTCTTCATGTCCGTATTCGTATCTCCAAAATACAGGCACTCTGACGGGTCCGCGCCACAGATCTTCGCCGCCTTCAACGCTCCCGACGGGTCCGGCTTCTTCGGAACGCCCTCCTGCTCCCCGATCACCGTGTCAAAATATCCCGCGCCGAATACATATTCTACGGTCTTCTTCGCCTGGGCATCAGGCTTGTTGGATACAACAGCAATCTTTAAACCCAGCTCTTTCGCCTTCGAGGTGAGCTCCACGATTCCATCGTAAGGATGCATCTCATAGTTACAGTATTTTCCGAATATCTCCATATATACAGGGAGGATCGCCTCGTAGTGCGCCTCATCCGTATCCCCGCAGGCCGCGAGGGAACGTTTCATCTGCATTTTATATCCATCGCCGACGATGGTCTTCATCTGCTCCTCGCTTAAAGGGCCGAGACCAAACTTCTCCAGGGAAAGGTTTGTGCAATATGTCAGCGCATGGATCGAGTTTACCAGCGTTCCATCCAGATCAAAGATCAGACACTTATATTTCATATCTGCCTCCATATAAAGCAAAAACGAATCAAAAACTGTGCCACTCATTTTATCACACTAAAAAAAAAATGACAATACCTTTCTGCGCATATATAGGGCTCTGTCCGTTCTTTTATTACTGTACACGGCTAGTGGATTTTGCCGATTTGGAATGAGAAGCATCAGTCGTATATTTCTGACAGTTTCAGTCATTCTTACAGTTTTTTTCCATAAATTCCTTTTAAATCCCATTGACTCTTTCCAGTTTCCATATTAGGATATATCTATATGAAAAGGACAAATCTACATATATTTTATGTGCATTTTTGTACCAAAAGACGAAATCCCAGGAGGTACGTTTATGAAAAAATTTTGCATCGCAGCTCTCGCTGCAACACTGGCTCTCGGAACCATGATCACAGCTCAGGCTGCTGATACAATAGATGGAACTGTTGTATCCGGCACATACAAACGCAGCACAAACGGCGGACGCCGCCGCGGTTTAAAGTCCCCGGCAGGCGGTGCCTGGGAGAAGCTTTCTGACGGTACCTATAAATATCACTTTGCGGAAGGTCTCGAAGCTACCGATTACTGGCTGGAGATCGATGGAACCTGGTACTATTTCGGTCATGACAATATCATGCAGACCGGATGGGTAAAGGATGACGGCAACTGGTACTACATGGACCTTAAGACCGGCGCTCTCTTCACCGGCTGGCACGAGATCAGCGGCAAGTGGTACTATTTCCACGAGGAAGGCGATGGCTTCAAGGGCACTCTCATGGTAAACTGTGAGACTCCGGACGGATACACCGTTGACGTGAATGGTGCGCTTGTAGAATAGTCACTGGCATAAATTTTAAAAATCCCCGCAGGATCGTTTTTCCGCATCCTGCGGGGATTTTTTGCCGGTCCATATAGCATCCGTTCCAATAATACGTTTCTTGCATATGTCCCATTGATCGGCAGTTCCTCTTTATTCATATCTCAGAGCATCGATCGGATCCGCCTTTGCGGCTTTCGACGCCGGGTAAATCCCAAAGAAGATGCCGACTACGGCCGAAAAGGATACCGCAAGAAGGATGATCCCAGGTTTGATCACAACAGGGAGTCCAAGCGCCGCGCCGCCCGCCGTCACGAGACTCACAGCGAGAAGAACGCCGATGATTCCGCCCAGAGCGGACAGGATCGCGGACTCTGTCAGGAACTGGATCAGGACATCCCGGGTCCTTGCACCGAGCGCCTTTCTGATACCGATCTCGCGGGTCCTCTCCGTGACGGACACCAGCATGATGTTCATGATCCCGATGCCGCCCACCAGGAGAGAGATCGCAGCGATCCCGCCCACAGCCATGGAAAGTCCGCCCATGAGGCTGTCGATGGATCCCATCTCGTCCGCCACCGTATTCGTATAGAAATCTTCCGCGTTTCTATTCTTAATTTTCCCAAGATACACCGTCAGCCTTGACATGAAATTTACCATGTCCGTTCCCTCTTTCGCGTACAAACGGCAGTAATAGAACTGGTCATTCGGCCACGTGAGCAGTGTATACGGGATATACGCGGATCCCGTATCGCCGGAGCCTCCGGTCAAAAGCTTCTGGAAGGCGCTCATCTCTTTTTTATAGACACCGACTACCGTATACATGTCTGTATCCCCGTAGACGGTGGTCCGGAAGGTCTTTCCCACCGCGTTTTCCGTTCCGAAAAGTTTTCTGGCACTCTCCTCCTCTATCACCACATTTTTCTTTCGTCCAAGGATATCTCCTTCGTTTAAATAACGTCCGGAAATCATGGTCACCGGTTGGACATCGCTAAAATTCCAGTCGATCCCCTGGAAGTCAAATTTCATGTTTGTCCGTCCCGCAAGGACTTCTGAATTTACGCTGGCGTAACTGTCGATATAGGATATCTCATCCCCGAAGACTTCCTTGATCTTATCAAGTTCATCCAGGGTAAAGTAATCGCTGTCCCGCACATCCTCCACGTTGTATCCGATGGAGACCACCGCCTGGGTGGCCCCCGCGTCCTTATAGAGGTCCGCGAACAGCCCGCGCATCGTATCGCCGATGGAAACGATGGAGATGACAGAACCGATTCCGATGATAATGCCCAGCATCGTCAGGAATGAGCGCATCTTGTTCGCCATGATGGCATGGAAGGCCATGATCATATTTTCGCCTAGCATCCGACCACCCCACTCTCTGTTCCGGCTGTTTTCCGGAAATGTCTGTAGAGACCTTTCATGTGGACTTTACCGCTTCCTTTTGTCGGGTTTTCGTTGATCTCATCTTTGATGATCTGACCATCCGAGAAGTGGATGATCCGGTCCGTAAAGGCGGCGATATTTTCCTCGTGGGTGACAACGATCACGGTGGCTCCCGCCTTGTGGAGTTCTGAGAAGATCTCCATGATCTCGATGGACGCGGCTGTATCGAGATTTCCCGTCGGTTCATCCGCCAGGATCAGCGGCGGCTCGTTCGCCAGCGCTCTCGCAATGGCAACGCGCTGTCTCTGTCCGCCGGACATCTCATTGGGCATGTGTCCGGCGCGTTTTTCCAGCCCCACGCACTCCAACAGTTCCATGGCCCGCTCCGTCCTTTTCCTTTTCGGGATCCTCGCGTAGGTCATCGGGAGCTCCACATTTTTTAACGCCGATGTCCTGGAGATCAGGTTGAAGGATTGGAACACGAAGCCGATCTTTTTATTCCGCACCGCGGAGAGTTCGTCCGGGGACAGGGCCGCCGTGTCGATCCCGTCGAGGTAATAGTGACCCAGTGTCGGGCGGTCCAGGCAGCCTAAAATATTCATCAGGGTAGATTTTCCCGATCCGGAGTGTCCCATGATCGCAACGAACTCACCGCGGTGGATCGTCAGGTTGATTTTCTTTAGTCCCATGACCCGGATCGCGCCTGTGTCGTAGATCTTTACGAGGTTTTCCAGGCGGATCAGCTCGTCTGTCACGATTTCCGTCATGTAGCGGGATCTTGTCAGTTTTTCAAACATTGTTTATTCCCCCTGTTTTCCGGATGATGTGACTGCCATTCCATCTGTGTACTGTTCTCCCGGCTCCGCGATCAGGACGGAGTTTTCATCCAGGGAGCTCCCTTCCACCGGGATGATCTCCATCTCCACATCGCCTTCCACACCGATGTCCACCGGAACCCAGGATACGGTTCCGTCACTGATCTCCTGTACGTAGTTCGTTCCGTCTTTTTCCATCACGGCGGAGACTGGGACTGTCAGGGCGTTCTCGGATTCTTCCAGGACAATGGACGCGCGGGCGGTGATTCCAGCGATCAGTTTTGTGTCCTGATCTGTGACGCGGATCTTTGTGGGGATGACGCGCTCGCTGGAACCGCCGCCTTTTTCTTCGCCGGTCGGGGAGATCGAGATGACTTCGCCGCGGACGGTCTCACCGTTTAAGATGTCCGCG
>OGEJ01000670.1_pt1 | contig 11340 bp, 9 predicted proteins | sample 1570701 | NCBI WGS metagenome assembly OGEJ01 (sample SAMEA2582140, study PRJEB24529) | metagenome | biome: Human gut stool | place: China | collected 2011
CCACTGTATCATACGGCATTTTCAGTTCAGAAAATGCCTACCTGTGAACAGTAACTTTTTTTCAATGGTTTTTACGCGTAATACTGTGCCTGTGTCTGATAAAGTCTGGCGTAGATTCCATTTTCGGCTAACAGTGTGTCGTGTGTTCCCATCTCTGCAATGCTTCCGGTATCTAACACAACGATGCGGTCACAGAATTTACAGCTGCTCATGCGGTGGGAAATATAGATTGCAGTTTTATTTTTTACCATCTCATTAAAGTTCTCGTAGATCTGCGCCTCAGCGATCGGATCTAAGGCTGCGGTCGGCTCGTCTAAGATCACAAACGGCGCATCTTTGTAGAGTGCGCGGGCGATGGCAAGCCGCTGTGCCTCACCGCCGGAGACATCGACGCCCGCACCGTTGTTGTTATAAAGCTGTGTCTTCAGGCCGTCCTTCATCGCTCTTACACGTCCGGACAGTTCGACCTGGTCTAACACCTCCCATGCTCTCTCTTCATCCACTGCACTGCTTGCAGCAATATTCTCACCGACCGGCAGAGAAAACATTGCAAAGTCCTGAAAGACAACGGAAAATGCCCTCGTATATTCCTCATAGTTATATTTCCAGATATCGATGCCGTTTAACGTGATCGTACCCTCCGTCGGCTCATAGAGACGGCAGAGCAATTTGATCAATGTCGTTTTTCCTGCACCGTTTTGTCCGACTAACGCCATTTTTTCCCCAATATTAAATTTTAAGCTGACATGGCTTAACACCTGTGTCCCACAGTCCGGGTAAGCAAAACTTACATCATGAAATTCAAATTCATATTGTCCGTCATCCCGCTTTTCGATCGGCAGTGTACCATCGTAATCCATTGCCGGACTTTGTATAAATTCATCAAAAACACTTAAATATTCCGCACATAATTGAAAGGAAATGACCTGTGAACCAAATTCCGTAATACAGTTCACGGTCTGTGAGATGACACCTGCATATAAGATGACATTTCCGATATCGATCATCCCGTTTAATGCTTTCATGCCTGCCAGCAGATATGCAGCGCCTGCTGCAAACTGGTTGATGCCCTCAATCATTCCCCTGTATTTTCCATTTACTTTTCCCATCTGTAAATAAATACTATAGCCCTCCACCATCTGTCTGAATTTCCCCAAAAAGAGTTTTGACAGGTCATAAAGTCTGATATCTTTGCTATTTCTTTCATCTGTCATGATCCCGGCCAGATAGCCGCCCAGTGCATTATTGTGGTCATTTGCATGTATAAATTCATACTGTTTCGCGCTGAGTATTTTTCCAAGATATAAATTCACAATTACAACAACTGCATATAAGCCAATCAAAAGCAGCGTTGATCCATAGGAGACAAAAAATGTTTTCTTCTGTTCGGCATCGATTTTCAGCAACAGCAGAAGAAAAAATACGACCGAATAACACATGGAAAAAAACTGTACAAAGATCTGGTAACAGGTATCCACCTGGTCTTTGATGTCCCCATTTCCGCCTGCCGTAAGTTTTGCGCGCCTTAATGAGTCAAGTGTTTCCTGTTTTTCAAATTTTTCATACTGCAGTTCAAATGCCTTGTCTGCCATCTGCTGTCTTATGATCTGCTGGCAGCTCTCTCCGAGCACTTCGATCCGTTTCTGGCAGAACCGGTTCACCAGTTCACAGACAAACTGCGACAGTAAAAGTGCTGCCACGCTTTTCACACATGCCTCATAATCCCCTTCGATCGCATTGTTTAAAATCTGTGCCGAAAAATAAAATACCAGAAACGGAATGGATGCCTTCATAAATCCGCCGGCTGCCATGACAACAGCCACATCTTTTTTCCCTTTGCTGATCATCTTTATAAAACTTTTAAATTCCTGCCATATCTTCTTCATGTGACTGTGCCCCTTCCTCTTTGTAATATCTGCTCTGTACCAGGAACATTTCGGCATATCCGCCATTTTCCTGCATCAGTTCCTCATGGGTGCCCTCCTCTGTGATCTTTCCGTTTTCCAGGAATAAAATATGGTCACAGAACCGCGTCGATGCCAGACGGTGTGAAATAAACAGTGCCGTTTTTCCAGTCAGCATTTCATTGTATTTCTCATACATCTCATTTTCTGCGATCGCATCTAATGCTGCGGTCGGCTCATCCAAAAGCAACAATGCACATCCTTTATAGAGCGCACGCGCAAGCATCAGTTTCTGTGTCTCCCCGCCGGAAAGATGGATGCCATCCTCACTTACCTCTTTTCCGATAAATGTGTTCTCTTTCTGTGGAAGTTTTTGTATTTTCTCCCAGAGGCCGGCATCCTTTAATGCCTCCCTGCATTTTTCCGCATCATAGTCCTCTCCCATGCTGCATGTTACATTGTCCGCAATGGAAAAGGAATAGGTAAATGCATCCTGAAAGACTGCTGCAAGCGACCGGTACCACACATCAAGATCCATCGTGGCAAGATCCGTTCCGTTAATGTAAATGTGTCCCTCATCCGGCATATAAAAACCGCAGAGCAGTTTGACAATCGTTGATTTTCCGGCGCCGTTGATGCCGACTAACGCCATCTTTCCGCCTTTTTTAATGCGAAAGCTCACATCATCTAATATCTTATGGTCTGTGCCCGGATAGGAAAAACTGACATGTGAAAATTCGACTTCCACTGCCTCCTTTTCATCCTTTAACCGGACTCCCTCGCCATGGTGATATACATTCTCTAACTCTGTAAATTCCTGCATCTGTCCGACCGGCTTTAAGCAGGATGAAATCTGGCTGATCATCATCGTAAGTTCCGAAAAATAGGTGGAAAATCCACTGACGATCCCGATATAAAGCACAAAACGTGCGATGGACATTCCCTGCATCAGCTGTCCGATCAGATAGCCGTAACAGACCATATCCCTGCCAAGCTGCAGCAGCAGCCCAAAGAGATCATCCGCAAAATAACATGCCTTTTCTTTTGCCAGCAGTGCCTGGTATTTTTTGTTTGCAGCACGGTAATGTCCGCTTAACCATTCTTTCATCTGGTAAAGCCTTATATCTTTTCCGTTTTCCACTGCATATGCCTGACGGTCCAGATAGTCCTGTGTCACTGTAAGTTTCGCCTTTGCATCACGGTGTTTTAATTCGTAATTATTTGCCAGTTTATAGCTTAAGATCTGGACCAGTGAAATGATAACCAAAAGCACGACCAGCCATACCGATACACCGGAGATCAGGGATGCGTACAGGATCAATGCCCCGGCTTCCTTTAAGAGTTCGACGTCGTAATGAAGCACACCCTCGATGCCCCGGTAGTTTCCGCTGACTGCCTCTCCCGCTTTCTTTAAAAGCTGCTGGACTTTTTCGTCCTCGCACTGCACATAGTCGAGTGACATATATTTCTGATAGGTGCATTCAATCATTGTGCCGCAGCGGAATTTTACATACTGGAACTGGTTTCTCCGTTTCAGATATCCGGTTATGATGCACCAGATGCTGTATCCGACAAAAAATGTTACCAGTTTTGCGACTGCTCCGGGCAGCGTTGCCTGGGTGATCATACCTTTTTGGTACTGCTCTAAAAACGCTACGATCATGGATGGGATTAGTATGGTGCCGAAGCCTTTGCCGATCTGGGTGATGATCTCGGCGATGGCAAAAAAGATGGTGGATCTGTCGTAGTGCCATAGTTCGCGGAGGATGAAACGCTGGTTGGATGCGGCGGTGTAAGTTTTCGGTTGGTTCATGTTGTGTGGCTCCTCTCGTTTTGGGGTGGTGGTGTTATATCACTTCTATGTCTATACTCTATCAGCTTTTTGAACTTTCACACAAAAAGTGCACGGAAGGTCATCTTCCGTGCACCAACGGTATCGCCAATATACAAAAGGCTGGATTGAAAAGGTTCAGCCTTCCGCCCACGCCTTTTCTCCCCGGCTTTTACCCAAACTTTTACAGCGGCAGCATAATCCCGGCTCATTCTGTCTGTTAATGTACCCGCCATACTTTTCAACCACCAGATTGATCCGTTTTAATCCATGCCCGTGATTTCCCCGTTTTTTACTGATGTACTCCGAATCCATCTTGCGCACTGTCTCATTTGTCGCGTTCGACACCGAAATGTAAAGCTGTTTTTTGAGTACTCCGATATAAAGGCGGATAAACGGTTTTTCCGTGGTCAGTTTCTCACAGGACTCCACTGCATTGTCTAACAGGTTTCCGATCAGAGCACAGAGGTCGATATCACTGACAGCAAGTGTTTCCGGACATTTTGCCTGATAGTCGATCTCAATTCCGTTTTTCTGTGCTAAGGATATTTTCGAATTTAAAATAGCATCCAAATTGACATTTCCAGTCTCAATCAGCTGATTGACGTGATCTAAGTCCTGCTCCAGCAGTCCTAAATATTCCTCTAACCTGTCATATTCTCCCATCTTGACATACGCTTTCATTGCCTGCAGGTGATTGTGATAATCATGCCGCCAGCCGCGCATGGTAAGATAGATATTTTGTACCTCCTGCACCTGCTTTTCATTAAATAGGGGTAGACTCATTAACAAGTTTAACCATATTCTTCTCTTCTAAATATTTTGTGATCAGCGGTATTCTCATTTTTCACACATATCCCCATGTTCCATATAATAACGGATAAATGCTTCATTTACACTCTTATAAGCATTCCTGCTCACCGGCACACTACTGCCGTCCGAAAGGATGCACTCTGTGCGCTGCACGCGCTCCACCGCCGCAAGGCTGACAATAAAGCTCCTGTGCGTGCTGACAAATTTTTCTGCCTGTTCCGGCTGATTTTCCATCAATTCTCCTGCTATTTCAGAAAGGTTCTTTTTGTATTCATAATCACCCGCGCTCGTGTGCAGACGGATATAATGCCCTTTCGCCTCCACACTGTAAATGGTATCGACCGGAATTTTTACAGTCTCCCCACCCACATTTTCGATCAGATAGCGCCTTTCTTTGCCAAGCGCATAAGAAATCTCATCCAGCAGAGAAAACAACTTTGTCTCCTCCACCGGTTTTAAAAGATAGCGCAATGCGCCAACCTCATACCCTTCAAACACATACTCACTGCGGTTCGTCAAAAAAACGATGGGAAGTTTTTGATCTTTTTTCCGGATCTCCTTTGCGAGCGCCATGCCATCCATGCCGTCCATATCAATATCCAAAAGGAGCAGATCGAACGGGAAACTGTCCGGATGCTCAAACAACAGCTCCTTCGCACTGCCATAGCCAAAATATGTAACAGTGTCATTCCCTTCGTCTGCCCACTTTCTGATCAGTTGCTCCATATATTCTAACTGGATCTTTTCATCTTCACAATATGCAATATTCATTCTATTCCTGATCCTTGCATTTTTGTTACTGTTCACACACAAGTGTGACCCGTAACTTATTTTTACCTGACTTTTCAGCCTCCCACTGTTATTTTCTGTCTGATCTATTCTGCATAAGACTCCAGATCCTGTGCCAGCAGATAAGTAGCATCAATGATCTCTTTGGTCTGTTTCATTGCCTCTACCGCATGTTCTGCTGTCTGAAGTCCTTCTGTGGAAGAAGCAGCTATTTCTTCACCGGTTGCAGAGAGATTCGATATACTCTGGGAAATTGTGTCTGTACTGTTTAAAATGGACTGCATACTTCCCTCGATCTCTCCGATTGCACTTGCCAATGACTGCATTTCGTCATTGATGGTCTCAAATTTATTCTTTGTTGTCTCAATCAGTTCGTTCTGTTCACGGATTGAATCCGCAGAATGTTCCATACTGTCCATCGCATGTTGTGCATCTTCATTCAGATCCTGAATGATATCCGTAATCCGGTTCGTTGCATCTTTTGTCTGCTCCGATAACTGACGGATTTCTTCCGCAACGACTGCAAACCCTTTTCCTGCCTCACCTGCTCTTGCTGCCTCAATAGAAGCATTCAATGCAAGAAGATTGGTCTGGCTGGAGATACTTAAGATAGTCGCAACAATTCCTTTTACTTCCTCCACACGGTTGCTGACCTGTTTGGTGGACTCTGCCGCCTGGTTACTTGCCTGCTCCACATTGTCAGCCTGATTTTTTAATCCTGTTACCAGTCTCGCACCCTCTGCCACATTCTCCATCGTATGATTTGCCTTATCAATCATCGCTTCGGTTTCTTTTTCAGCACTGTCCGTATTCTTATGGATTTCCTCACACATCAATGCCTGCTGCTGGATTGCCTCCGCAGTACTTCCCGTGCTCTGGGCAATATTGGAAATAGATTCATTGTTGTTATTGATTACTTCCTCTAATGTCTCTAATTTTTCTTTTGCGGAATCAAAATGTTTCACCAGATTTTCCGCTGTAGCCAGCATTTTTTCAGATGCTGCAGCCTGCATTTCCAGATTTTCTTCACTAAATTTTGTAAGGAGGATAGATGCTTCATATACCGCATAAACTACTGTTGCAAGAATGATAATACTAAAAAAAAGTTCTATCCCATCGGCTCTTTTTGTAATAACCTGCACTATGATATGAATGATATTTCCTACTGCAGTTACCCCAATACCATAATATACAAACTTTACATCTAAATACAAAACACATGCAACAAAGAGCGGGATTCCATATGCGTAAACAAAATTATTCTGATTCAGTAAAAGAAATACACAATATACAGCACTTCCTGTTCCAAGCAGGATTTCCCCACCCTTTTTTGAATTCCAAAACTTTTTTGCATAAGTATTCACAACAATAATTCCCGCAACTGCAGCTGCAGTCTGAAGCAGTATCGTAATCTTAAACTCCGCCAGACATGCCATAACAGACAGAATCGTCATCACTGCCAGCAGGATTATTACCACATTATATACTCTTTTATTTGCTCTTACATATTGTTCTCCTGTCATCTAAATCCCTCTTCCTTTCGCTTTTGAATGTACTTGCATAATTATAGTACACCTCTCAATAAACACACACAATACTTATTACAAATTTTTTTCATACTTTTCGACATATTGCGCCATAAAATGTGCTGTGATAAACTAAAGATATTTAAAATATTTCACATTTTGCTGCTTTCAGATGAGGTTATTATGAACTTAAAACAATATATCAGACATCTTCTTTATGATAATACAACTTATGAATCACCAGATATTTATCAGCGTTTCCGCATTGTCTGTCCGGAGTATTCGCAGCACGATATCGAAGTCAAACCATATCCCCTTCCGGAATCAGAGCACATGTTTGGCCTGATCTGGGATATCCACGAACCTCACACTGTTTCTGCCACGATCATCCCCTCCGGTACCGCCTTTACTTACGAGAAACGGTTTGAACCGGGCATGCGCACCCAGATGCACTCACATGAATATCTCGAACTTTTTTATATCGTGGACGGCGAATACCGTCAGAAGATCCTCGGCAATGAATTTACTTTCCACAAGGGGGAACTCTGCCTGATCGACCGCAACTGTGAACATCAGGAAATCTTAGACAGTGGTTCTTCCACGATCTTATTTCTCGGTATCACAAATGCTATTTTTAATGATATCATGAAACATCTGAGCACTTCCGGAAGAATTGCTTCTTTTTTAAATATGGCATTATTAGAGCAGAAAAATCTGCAGCAGTATCTGCATTTCCGTCCACAGCCGGAGGGTCTGGAAAAAATGGAACAGGCGCTTTATCAGCTGCTGTCCGAGTTAAAACAGCATGATGTTGCCTCCCCTTTGATCTGTCAGGGATTACTGCTGCGTATTTTCAGGATTCTTGGAACAAATTATGAATTTTCGCTGTCAAAACAACTGCGAAAACAGATGAACTGGATTTTATTTGAAGAGATCACAGATTATATGGAAAATCATCTGACCCAGATTTCCATTACAGGACTTTCTGAGGAATTTCATTTTCAGGAAGATTATTTTAACCGTCTCATAAAAACACAGACCGGGCTTACCTATACGGAATACTTACAGCTTCTGCGCCTGCGCCGCGCTGAAACGCTGCTTCTTACGACCGATGCCACGATCGACCAGATCACGGAAGCGGTCGGTTACCACAACAAAGGTTATTTCTATAAAATATTTACGGAACGGCACCAGCTTACGCCGGCACAGTTCCGCAAAAAGATGTAACTATTTTTTCAGATTTATCTTACAGATTCCATTTCCAGTCTCTTACCTCAGGCAGATCCTGACCGTACTCGTGGATGTACTGTTTGTGCTCTACGAGTTTGTCGTTCATCTGCTGTACCAGATAAGATCCTCTGTTTCCAAGCTGTGGCAGATATTTGATGACGTTCTTTACTAAGTGGAAACGGTCGATTTCGTTTTGTACACGCATATCAAACGGTGTTGTAATCGTACCTTCCTCCTGATAACCGTAAACGTGGATGTTGCGGTTGGTTCTGCGGTAGGTCAGCTCATGGATCAGTGTGTGATAACCGTGGAATGCAAAAATGATCGGTTTGTCTTTGGTAAAGAGTGCATCGTATTCTGCATCGCTGAGTCCGTGCGGATGTTTCGTGTTCGGCTCTAATTTCATGAGATCGACAACGTTGATCACACGAATCTTAATCTCCGGCAATGCCTCTCTTAAGATCGTAACGGCTGCCAATGTCTCTAATGTCGGTGTATCACCGCAGCATGCCATAACTACATCCGGCTCTTCGCCCTGGTCGTTGCTTGCCCACTCCCAGATGCCGATACCCTGTGTACAGTGTTTGACTGCCTGCTCCATGGTCAGCCACTGCTGTCTCGGATGTTTGGATGTCACGAGCACATTGACATAGTTGCGGCTGCGGATACAGTGATCGAAGCAGGATAATAAACAGTTTGCATCTGGCGGCAGATAAAGGCGTACCACGTCTGATTTTTTATTTGCAATGTGGTCTAAGAATCCCGGATCCTGATGTGTAAATCCGTTGTGATCCTGCTGCCATACATTCGAACTTAAGATCAGATTTAAGGATGCAATGGACTGTCTCCAAGGAAGCTGGTTGCAAACCTTTAACCATTTTGCATGCTGTGCACACATGGAATCAACCAGACGGATAAATGCATTCTGGATCATTCCAAAATGCTGTTTTCTCTGGACTGCTGAATAGATATTTACAACGATCACGATCTTGTCATATTCCTGCGGCACCCTGGAAAGTTCAATGAGGATCTGCTCATCATCGCCTTCTCCCTCGCCAGTCAGGTTATCTCCCATATGACGGACAGTGCCTGATTTGTGCACAAGATTTCCGAAATAAACAACATCTGTCTTATCCACAAATTTACCATTTTTCAGCAGGATAGCAGTCGCATCACAGTCAATATCTGCCGCCTTAAAAAGTCCGAACAGCCCTGATCTCTGCTCCACTGCATCCCATCCAAGTCCTACGAGTACGTTTGAAAGTCCCACACTCTCTTTGCTGAGGCTGACTTTCTGTCCTTTTTGCAAACTAATCGACATATTCTGTCTCCTCCCGGCATTTTGCCAATCAGTTAACGTGTAACATTGTTTCTGTTATAAAAAAACTTATGCAACTTCGATTCCATAATGTCCGCAGAGTGCTGCCAGACCGCCCTGGAATCCACTGCCGATCGCATTGAATTTCCATTCACCGTTGTGTTTGTAAAGTTCTCCAACAACAATAGCTGTTTCGATGGAGAAGTCCTCTCCCAGATCATAACGGATCAGTTCCTGGTTTGTATCTTTGTCCACGATTCTGATATATGCATTGGAAACCTGGCCGAAGTTCTGTCTTCTTGCCTCTGCCTCATAGATCGTTACTGTAAAAGCAATTCTCTCAACATTTGACGGAACATCGGCAAGAACAACTTCCAGTTCTTCATCATCACCTTCTCCCTCGCCAGTACGGTTATCTCCCATATGCTTTACGGAAGCTGACGGATGTTCAAGATTTCCATAGAAGATGAATTCTTTGTCCGTCGGGCATTTACCATTGGAACCAAGCATAAATGCTGCTGCATCAAGGTCAAAATCTGCACCTGTGTCAAAAGCATTTACATCCCAGCCAAGTCCTACCATGATGTTCTTTAAGCCCGGATTTCCCTTTGTAAGATCTACTTTCTGTCCTTTTGATAAATTGATTGGCATAGCTGTTTCCTCCTTTATGATTTCCTCTTTTGAGAAATTTTAACATATTTTATTTGCCTGCACCACCATAGGTTTTGAGAAATTCCTGTTTGATATTCTCAAGGCGGGCCGCATCGTCGATACGCTGTTTTCTTGCTTCCTTCTGAATGTTCTGCGTTTCCTCGATACCATTGACGATCGTTCTCCACGTTGTTTCCAGCGTTTCGATCTTGACGGAACTTCCACTTGCAAGTCTCGCTGTCATCTTGGACTGCTCAACTGTATTCCTGGCATTTTTGATCAACATTTCATTTGTCTTCTTGTCAAGTTCTGACAGCGCCTCTGCCTGGATCTTCTGGCGTTTGAGCATGACTGCCTGGGCAAGCCCCTGCTTAAAGACTGGAAGCGTAACGATAAACGCTGAATTGATCTTTCTGACAAGGTTCATATTGCTGTATGCCATTGTCTTGATCATCGGAATGGACTGGATCGCAATATTCTCAGCAACGCGAAGATCCTGTGTACGCTGTTCCAGCATCATAAGTGCATTGTTCAGTCCTGCCAGTTCAAGCTGAATGGAGTTATCTCCTGTCGCCTCAAAATCTGCCTGGCGCTGTGCAATGTAAGCTTCCAGTTCACGGCAGCCCTGCTCACCGGCAAGAATGTATTTGACAAGCTGATGGTAATAATCGACATTTGCATCAAACATCTGCTCCAGCTTACGGTTGGACTGCTTGATCTCGCCCTCATACTCACGGAGCTGCACATAGATCTTGTCTACTTCCTCTCCCATTGTATGATATTTGTCGAGGATCTTTTCGAGCTGTTTCTTCATATTTCCAAACAGCTTGTTAAACAGGCCTTTGTTTTCCTGAAGTTCACTCGGATCAAACTTTGACATGATCTTGGACAGCGATTCAAGCATCTCACTGGACTCATCCAGCTGGCTCATACTCATGCTGTTCAGAACAACATCCGATGCTTTTGCAATCTCCTCTGCCGCCTCTGCACCGAAAGAAACGATCGTTTCGAGATTATTGACCTCGATCGTGCTTACAAGTGCGTCGACCTCCTCGGAATTCGTCAGTGTTTCATTCATTTGCTGACGGTCTGCCATGATATCATATGGCTGCACTGTCTCAATCTCAGGGCTGGCTGCCGGTGCAGATTCCACGGGTGATGCCGGTGGTGTTCCCTTGCTGAAATCAATTCCCATAACACTTTATCCTTTCCTGAATAGTCTGTCACGCCATGACGTGTGTGCTGTTAATGGAATCGTATTCCAGTCAGGAACCTGCA
>OGEJ01000680.1_pt1 | contig 11222 bp, 21 predicted proteins | sample 1570701 | NCBI WGS metagenome assembly OGEJ01 (sample SAMEA2582140, study PRJEB24529) | metagenome | biome: Human gut stool | place: China | collected 2011
GTTTCGGCAAAGAATTGAAGGGTTGTTTTATCAGTTTTGTCATAGTCAGACGAAAGAGAAAAGAGATCTCGTAATTTTTGATAAAATCTTTTTTCACTAGCACGGATATCGCGGATACGTTCTAATAATTCATCGAAATAGTCAGGGCGTCCATCCGGATTTTTTAAACGATCATCGTCAATGACGAAACCTTTTTGCATATATTCTTTTAACGTTGTATTTGCCCAACGACGGAACTGAGTTCCACGGGGAGAGCGTACTCGGAATCCTACTGCGAGAATAGCAGACAAACTATAAAATGAGACGGGTTTGTCTGAATTAGCAATTTGCATAAAACGCAAATTGCTTTTTTCATCAAGTTCGCGCTCATCAAAAACTGAACTAAGATGGCGAGAAATAGTAGATATATTTTTTTGGAAAAGTTCGGCCATTTGTGCTTGTGTCATCCAGACCGTGCCATCTTTAGCATATAGGCGGACATTAGTCTGGCCGTCCTCTGTATTATATATAATAATGTTATCCATGAAGCCTCCGTAAAGGTATCGAAAGTCCAGTATGTTCAGCACCTTACTAACAGACCGACATTGCTGTCGGTCTGCTATATTTTATTCAGCATTAAAAAGCGGAGTTCACCATGCCAATCGATCCTTTTTAGTTAGTACTTGAACGTTGTCGGATATTTCGTAAAAATAAGATTACCACAAGTTTTACATTGGTAAATGGAAATCTCCTCAGTGTCTCCGGTTGAGTGCAGCCTTTCGCGGGCTTCTAAAAGTGGGGTCTTGCAGTTATTACAGACCAGGAGTTGGTCTTCCATAGTAGCCCCGTCAACATATAAGGATTGGAACGGAATGTATGTGTCATACTGGGTACTGTCGAACAATGCGTCCACATTATCGACTAGTAATTTTTCAAAGCGTCGAAAGGTAAAACTGTTTTCTCGTAAGGGTATAGGGTTTGAAAAATATCGCATAAAAGTATCTCTGGTAGTTTTGTTCATAGTAGCGTCACCTCTTTAGAACGTACTAACAGGATAATAAGAAAAGCTATTCACGAGTTAGAATAACGACATCTCCGGCGGAAACGGTGCTAATTGTATCAATGTTTTTATGCGCTATATGCCTGCATACCGAGAAATTTTCATAAGGAGCAATTACTTCAATAATCGCCTTTATTTCATCACACGATCCGTTATCTTTGCCATTAAGTACTATGTCCTTATGGGGCTTTATAATATACAAAGTACCCCCAATGCGAGCCCCGTTTGTCAGTCCATAATCAATCAGCACCGTGTGTTCATCTTGCATTGCAATAACTCTATATTTTTTGTACATACTCTTTTCTCCTATATCTTTAAAGTTTCCCCCTCCCCCCTTAACTCAATGATTTTCTTCAGGACTTGAATTCCTTTTAGTCAATTTTCATCGCAAGCAGGCAAAAACAAAGTATTCCATAGTGACAACACCCTTTTTTATATATTATTTAGGTGCTTACTTGAATTACGTGGCTATCGACAATGAAATTCCATATAAGTGTCAGAACTAATATTCGCCGCTGAGTGAACCATTTGTTCTATAAGATTCGCGTGCTCTTCGCGAGTAAAGTCGTTTCTGGCTATGTGTGTGAGGTCATGGAGTACCGCTTCTTTTTGCTGTTTACAATTAAATGAGGGGTTAATCAGGATAGTATAAGACCCGTCTTCATTTTCTCGTACTAAGGTTTTTACGTTTAGCGGCAACTTTTGATATATAAATATAATATTCATATCAAATCCTATAACAATCTATTATCTTTGTTCACGTGCTTTAAGCCCTTCGATTATCTTCAATACCGTATTTATATCTTCCTTCGTAAGGTCTTTGCTGGCGTCAAACAGGATGCGGTAATAGGGGTTCGTCCGCAACTCCTCCGCCAGCTCTGCTACCTCCGGGTCGTTGTAATAGCCTTGGGATTCAGATGATGTGTCTATTAACGCATCTTGTATTGGTGGTTCAGTCTGTTGCCAAGCCATTGGGACATCATAGCCCATAAGCCAAGCGGGAGAGACATTGAGAGCTTTTGCTATTCGATATAAGTTTCCTTGTTTGGCTTTCCAGCGACCTGATATATAAGAACTTAATGCCCCTCGGGAAATCCCCGTACGCTCTGATAGCTCAATTGCTTTCATATCATTAAGCTCTAAGGCTTGTTGTAGTCGAGTTCCGAAATCCTCTTTACTCATGGCTGCACATCCTTTCGATGCACTTATTATACTAATTATGTTCGGATAACACAACAAAAAGTTCAGAAAACTAAAAAGATAGTATTGACATTGTTAGAAATATGCTTTAACATATGTTTAGAAAACAAAACAGAAGCGGGAGGGCGGTGATAAAGTGTACAATTATAATAAGCTACTTGGAAGAATAACAGAGCTTGGAATGACTAAAGATGACTTGGCTAAAAAGATTGGAATGAGTAGAACAACGCTGTATTATAAGTTAAATTGTGAATCAGAATTTACACAAGAAGAAATACAACGTTGTGCAGAAGTATTGGATTTCCCTTCCCAGGAAATACCTCTATATTTTTTTAATACAAATGTTTAGAAAACAGAACAAAAAGAGCAAAAGAGGAGGTGATACACCATGGTATACGTCATAACGGTAAGGATATGTCATTGCAAATATTATGCAACTGACTTAAAGGGAAGTTTATCTAAGAGTATTCAAGATAGCATGATATTTCTAACGGAAGATGCCGCAAACGCACATATAGGTCCTTTAGAGTGGATATATGAAGACCGATTAGAGGTGAGCGCCATTGTTGAGGTAATGAGGACTGCTTTATCGACCATTATTCCGAAAGCACCGCTCAAGCGCATAGCGAGCTTGGGATATTAGTATTAAAGCGGCAAGAGTGGATTGGTAGGTATCATTACTAAAATATTTAGGATAATGAGCCTTAGGGTTTCTATAGAGATAGACGATCGCATTTAGTAGTGATTGAAGTCCTTTGTGTTCAGACCTTTCATTTTCGGTAGACAGTTTATTCATAACAACCAGTGGATTTTTCCCGTCGAAGCAACGATTGACAAGCGTATTTCCATCATATTGCAATCCGGAGATGGAACGCAAGTTATCTAATAGACATTTAGAAGCTTCAAAAATTAAGTGAAATAAATTTTGACTTACGATTTCAGGGCGACAGAATGCAAGGATTTGGGGATGTATTTTGAATTTATGGAGATCTGATTTTAATTGAGAAACTGTTTGGTTCGCCTCTTCTAAGGTAGTGGCAATGTGGTCGGAATTAATGACTTTTCCGATGGGCAATAATTTAAGTCCAATGAAGCTTAGCCGTTTGTTTAGGTTATCAACGGTTTTGATGAAATCATCTTGCTTATCAACATATAAAGATGGCGACATAATCCACTCAATAATTTGTATTAGTGCCGTTTTAGGTTGAATTTTATCTTGATTCTTCACTATAGCGTTGTAGATACGGGCCCATCTAGTCTCGTCAGTGAGAGGATAAACAAGATTCAACGTTGCAAGCATGTGACTAATTTCAGCGTGGGTTGTTGCCTCTCCAAGGACCTTACAAATTTCGTGCAATTGATTTCCAGTCATTATAAGCAGCTCCTTTCGAGAATATTGTAATACAAAATTCAAGGAGGTTTACTAAACGATATTGAGTAAGAATAACGAATGAGGAAAACACACACAATAAGGAGGAACGAAAATGGAAGAGAAAGAGCTTCGTATGGACGAAACTCCGTTTAACAGCAGGAAACACTTGAAATTGTTACGTCTGTACATCGGAATCAGGGAAGAAATCGTGGAAGTCACACAAAAGCATCTTTGTGATCTTGATGCTGAGCAGGAACGCTTGAATTTGATATATTCCTTGGCTGATAAGGGTATTCGTGAAGAGCTACTGAAACTGGCTCAACACAACTTTAAATAAGTTTACGAGTTTCCGTCCCCTTACGGGGTAACGGTAATTAAATCGCTGATATTTTAGCGCCGCTGTATCCGGACGTTTCCGTCCCCTTATGGGGAGAAAGGAGCAGAAATGACTGAAAATGAAAAAAGGCGACAGAGAAATGCGCCCCTTGGAAGTATGATTCTTAATTCAACCTCTTTTTCTAGGGCTTCAATGAGAACCGCCATACGTTTATTTGGGACCATATTCGATCTTATACCTAGGAAAGAGAACTTCCATATAGATATCAAATGGGATGCATCTACAGATACCTACGAAATGGTTATAAAAGAGATGTCTTCAACCGGGGAAGAATATGCCCTTCTCGTAATGCCTAAGTGTGATACACCGCAAGTCCCTAAAAATAAAGAAAAAGGTCCCTTACGAACAATTAAGACTTACATATCCACTTTATATCGGGTATTTAAATGACCGATGTCATGGGGAATATAAAAGTGAACGCGTTTAGTAAATTCCTTTTGAGGGGTAACTACTATTAAAGTTGCATCAAATTCTTGATCTTCATCTATAAGGAAAAATACGTATCCGAGTTTAACTGCTCGGGGTGGAATGAGTAAGGGTGGTAATAGCTGTTGTTTACCAACTTGGATTGTAAGTTTATACGTTGTGGCGGAATCATGAGGGTCAGGACCTATCAATTCATAGTCATTATTAGCAATGATATTGGGTCCGGATTCATATTGCTTATTAGGACTAAGTATTAAACGAAATCCCGTTATTGAGACGGGAACATTCGAAAGATTCACGATTGAAAGCTGTATAGTACCTCTCTTGGGCTCAGTGTACCCATCAGCAATAGGAGGTGTAAACATCCAATTTGAGCGTTCGGCAGGGAGATCTAATCGAATATTAGTCCTTGAGAGATATCGATCGTACAGCGAAAGAGTTAAGGAAGCTGTTGCTAAGATAATAGAAAATATGGGAATTGCAAATTGAATGACCCAAATCATGATAACCCCTCCAGTTAGAGAAAGGAGCAGTAATGGAAACATTAGAAAGAGAAAGGGCAAAAGCAAAAGTAAAATTGGTTCGAGAGTTGATTGATGGATTGCGCGAGCCGGAATGGCGAGCCATAAAACATTTCGTAGACTGCCGTTATAGAGATGAGATCATCAAGATACGACTTGATAGCCAATCTCTTAATAGCATAACAGTTGATTCACTTGAAAATGACCTTTACCAGTTTGATTTTTCATATGTTTGTATGAATGACGGATGAATTCGATATTTCCGTCTGCGGTGATAGATCTCAATGTATCCTGCAGCAAGTGCATCCTGACTATTTTCATGCCACCAATCTAAGGCGGGCAGTCCTTCAATAGTCATCCCTTCGGCAGTAAGATTTACCCATTTGCCAAGTAAACACGCGTACATTTCTTCCAATGTAATTACCTCCTTAGGTAAAAAAAGTTAGTTCTACTGCTTCATAAAGGCACTAAGCAAAGCGTCTAGTGTCATGGGAATAGCACTATCCTCAAGAATAGTTCTGGCTCTTTCAAAGTTATCCTGATTGGTAAGAATGTCTAAAAGCTGCCGTCCTTTGGAGGTTAACTTGATATTTATGTAGTCATACTCCCGGTCCTTAGATTCGGGATCAATGGCAGACAAAAATCCTTCTTGAATAAGCCAATGAATATGGTAGTCCGTTGTTGTCGGGTGTACCCTATCAAATCGGATTGAATAGTTGTTCTTAACGATTGAGGAAGGGGCGTTTTTAACAGCCACTAGGATAGACCTGAATAGTTCTAAATCTAAATTCACGATAATCACTCCTTATTAGACAACTCAGCTAAAGCATACCACAAAGAAGTGATTCGATGAAAGGATGTGTAAAACTGTAAAGAAATAGATATATATTAACGAATTTACTCTATTCGCGAGGTAAATTTAGAAGGTTATCTTGAATAGAACCGTCCTGCTCGGAACGCACATACTTTTCCTTTTTTCCGCTTATTGCCGGAATTAAGTTAGGGAAAGGATAAATGTTTACTTGAATGCATCCGGGCAGCCTTACCAAGGCATCATAAATATCTTCTTTGTAGTAGTAACCTTCTCTCGGGCAACACGTAATATAAATTTGCTCGATTTCGAGAAGGTTGGAAGAGTCCTGACAACCGGGTTTCATTTTAATCTTTGTTGCACGCATTATAATCACTCCCTTGTGGTTAAAAAGTATATTTTCATATTATCTGACAATGCGGGCATTGAATGCCCAATCTGATCCGGAATCCGGATTGTCATCAATCCACATGGAACGGAATCCCCAGAATTCCATAGCCTCTTTGAAGCAGCCGAGGGCGATATCTAATTTTAACCACTCTCGATGAGACTCTTTTAACAGCTCAATGAAGTGGTGCTTCACATAATAGGTCGTTACATTGTGATTTATATGAACTCGCAGCTTGTAAGTCGTATGGATGTAATGGAATAAAAGGTCTTGCACCTCAATGGGTAATTCGTGAAAGTGGGTAATCTTATTTGTCAACCGATTCGCCTCCTTATTGAACAAGTATACCATATGGAGGTCCCATTTATTGATAGCGATTTATACAAAGTAATTATACTACCCGAAAGAAGGAGATTAAAACAGAAGTAAAATTTGTGAATTTCAATCCAGAAAGAGTTTTAGAAGCCCTGTTAAATACTGCATATGCCTCGGAAGGTAGACGATTTAAAGTCACACTAACCAGAAAGGATGATACAGATGGAGTGGATGACCAATGTAACGTGTGCGGTAGTCACGATAGTGACACTGACCCTGTTGATTCAAGCCATTAAACGCAGTTAAGTAACGCCATTAAAGGAGAAACTATATGAGATATAACGGATGTAAGGCAGTACCTCCGCCGTGGATAAATCAAGGATATTACAGACTACAAAGTATGGACACCTCAGAAAGTACAATCGAGTCTAACAAAAATACGAATCACTCGATAATAAAAACTGTATTCAAAGGTGTCAAAGTCGGGCTTAGTGTTGTGGCAGTATACTTAATCCTTGTCGTATTAATTATTATTTCATGAAACTGTTTAGTAAAAGAAAAAAGGAACGCATCTGCCGTAACAGATGCGTTCCTCCCATGAAAAAGAAAAAACCGGTTTATATAACTATAACAGAAACGGAGATAAAAAGCAATGCATACGAAGTTAATTATGACAGTCGATGAAATGAAAGATCGCAAAGCTTGGGAAAAACTTCGTAATATCGGAATTGGAGGTAGTGATGCTGCCATTATTGCCGGTATGAATCGATGGAAGAGCCCGTTCAGGCTTTGGCAAGAGAAAACGGGACAGGTAGAGCCGGAAGACCTATCAGATAATGAGTACATATACTGGGGGAACGTTCACGAAGCGGCTGTCGCAACCAGGTTTACTGAGCTTACAGGATTAAAAGTAAAGAAATGCGGAACGCTTCAATCGCTCGATTACCCGTTCATGATAGCCAACGTCGACAGACTGGTTGTTGGCGAAAACGCCGGCCTTGAGTGCAAAACAGCAAACGGATTTAAAACTAAAGAATGGGAAGGAGACAACGTCCCCGATAGCTATTACCTTCAATGTCAGCATTACATGGCTGTGACTGGTTGTGACAAATGGTATATTGCATGTCTTATCGGAGGTAATCACTTTATTTGGAAAGAAATTCCCAGAAATGAGGAAGATATTAGGGCGCTTATCGAGGCGGAAGAATCCTTCTGGATGAATAATGTTAAGGGCGGTATTATGCCCGATGTGGATGGCAGTAAGAGTTGTTCGCAAGCACTTGCCGAACGATTTCCCGGTGGTCTTGCGGATGATATAGTACTTCCTGAAAATGCCGAAACGTTACTGACTGAAATTGATGAGCTTCAAGAAGTAGAATCGAGAATCAAAGAGCAAGTCGAAACCAAAAAGAACCAACTGAAGACCATGATAGGTGATCATGAGGTAGCTTATGCCGGAGAGAGAAAGATTACCTGGAAGACGCAAGCCGGCAGAACGACAATTGATAGTAAGAAACTTAAGACGGAACTTCCGGATATATATGAAAAATATAGTAAGAAGGGTAGCCCGATAAGGGTATTTAAGATATAAAGGAGGACCTATTAATGGCGACCACAAAAGGCGGTTTGATGACCGCAAAAAGTAACAAAACTGACGGCGTTAGGAACATGAAGGACTTAGTAGTATCGATGGAAGACCAAATCCAGAAAGCGCTGCCTACCGTAATCACAAAAGAACGTTTTACTCGCATGGTTTTAACAGCTATGAGCAGCAATACTCAGCTGCAGGAGTGTACGCCGACCAGTTTTCTCGGGGCGATGATGCAAGCAGCACAGCTGGGGGTAGAACCGAATACTCCGCTTGGACAGGCTTACTTAATTCCGTACAGAAACAGTAAGAATAAAGGAGCCCTGGAATGCCAATTTCAACTGGGATACAAAGGGCTTATTGACTTGGCCTATCGAAGCGGTGAAGTAAAAGACATCCAAGCCCATGAAGTATATGAAAACGATGTTTTTGAATACGAGTTGGGCCTTGAGCCGAAGCTTAAGCATATACCGGTTACCAGCCATCGAGGAAGTGTTATTGCCTACTATGCTGTATTTCATACTCAGAAAGGCGGATATGGGTTCGAAGTTATGAGTGTGGAAGATATAAAAAAGCATGCTCAAAAGTATAGCAAAGCTTCCGGCAGCAACTATAGTCCCTGGAACAGCAACTTTGATGAGATGGCCAAAAAGACGGTGCTTAAGAAGTGCTTGAAATACGCCCCGCTTAAGACCGAATTCGTAAGAGAAATGAGTTCTGATGGGACCATTAAGAAAGACATTGCTAAAAACATGAGTGATGTGCCTGATGAAATGGATTACATTGATACAGAAGCTGAAACGGTTCCCGACAATGTAGATCCGATGACAGGAGAAGTATTGGATACACGGACAGAACAGGAGAAAAAAGATGATGCAATCTTAGAAGCGTCTATTTCCGAATAACGTTCAAAAGGAGACCCTATGGCAAGGCCGATAAAACAGGGGTTAGACTATTATCCTTTGGATGTCGGGTTTTTGCAGGACGTTAAGATTCGCAGAATAATGAGAGCGTGCGGAATACAATCCATCCCGGTGCTAATCAGCCTGCTGGCTAATATCTATCGTAATGACGGGTATTTCCTTCGGTGGAGTCCTGATATGTCCTTTCTAATTGCTGACGAGCTTGGGGTTAGCGAGGGCGCAGTTACCGCGACTGTCGACAAGGCGGTGCAGGTGGATTTCTTTAACGCCAATATGTACGAATGCTACGGCGTACTTACTTCTGAAGGGATACAGAGCCGCTTTTTTGAGGCGGCCTCCCGCAGAAGGGAAGTCCGTTACGACGCAAGATTTCTGCTCATAAACGTTAATGTATACAAAAACCTAGTTAATGTAGACAATAACCCCGTAAATGTAGACGATAATCCACAAAGTAAAGTAAAGGAAAGTAAAGAAGAAGGAGAAGAAAGGACTTCCACTGCGGCTGATGAAATTATGGGGTATTACAGTTCTAATATTCATCCCGTCAGCTCTCTCGTTGAAAAGGATAAACTTATTGCTTTGGTTGAAACTCATGGTGATGCTTTTGTTCATAAAGCTATTGAAAGGGCCGTTGTGAGAAATAAAAGAAGCCTGGCTTATATTACCGGTATTCTTAATCGTTGGGAAGCCAATGGATACGATGAAGGGATTTCTGAAAGCCATAAAAGTTCCCGGAATCAGTGGCAGCATTCAGAAGATTACGAGCGTTTTATGCGTGAACGTGAAGAGCATAAACGAAAATTACGGCAAAGGGGGTCCTAGGGAATGTTTACGAGAGGAAGTATGTACTTTATCCAGTCTTTGATTCGCGGTTCATATCCAAACCAACTAAGAGATAAAGATGAAAGAACTCGATATTTTAAAAATTTTGAAAGAATATTTGCAAGGTACGATGAACAGGATGTAGCTGATGCGGTAGAAATTACAATTGAACGGGAGAAATTTTTGCCGTCCTTAGCAACTATAAAAGAAATACTGGATAAGAAGCTTAGTGCACGGGCAGAAGCCGAACGATCTTCTTTAAAGATTGCCGAATATAGTAAGCCGAGACATAAAATTGATGTACAAGCTTTAATAGCCAGGTTGGCAGCTTTAAAAGAAAAGAAGTATGAGCAACCCATTCCTCGTAAGTTAAGAACGTTTGCACGTAGCCTTTGGCCGGATATTCCTGATAGCGTAATTCGGAAAAACTTAGCGATACTGACACATTATGCAAGCACCGACATGCAGCTTGATGAATGTGGAAATAAGGTACAGCTGTATTTATCGAAAAATGGTGAAATTGTAGAACGAGTTGTATTGAATTAGTTACGAAAGGAGAATGAACATGAATCAGGTCATTGTTGTAGGTAATATGGGGCAAGACCCGAAACGAAGAGAAACGGTAAACGGCAATGTGGTTGTTAGTTTGTCAGTTGCCATAAATAGAAATTACAAAGATAAAAACGGGGAGTACCAACAGGCTACCGATTGGGTGAATGTTGAGGCCTGGAATGATTTGGCTAATTCTATCTATGAAGATTTGCACAAAGGGGATGCAGTTATCGTAATCGGCCGTATGAAGACTAACGTATATGAAAAAGACGGTGTGAATCAATACCGTACATACATTTTGGCGGATGAGGTAGGACAAAGACTGAACAAGTGGAGAAAAAAGGAAGCTGCTACTGGCTTTGAAGATATGGGCGAATCGGTTCAGGAAGAAATCCCGTTTTAAAGGAGAGCATAAATGCCGATAAAGTATGAGGAAACAGAAAAGGTACGGAGAATTTTAATGACACTTTATGGGAATCCGGTTGCCCAGGGACGCCCGAGGTTCTCCCGGCAAGGCGGATTTGTTAAGGCGTATGATCCGATAAAGTCCAAAGCCTATAAGGCACTGATAAGATTAGAACTACAACCGTTACTGGCTAAACCCGGCTTTAGGCAGTTTGAAAATTCGTGTAGAGTACACTTATTAATATGTCGAGCTATTCCGAGTGGATTTAGTCAAAAGAAACGAAAAGAAGCTATAGAAGCTAAAATTCGACCGACAACAAGACCTGATACGGATAATTACATCAAAGGGATACTGGACGCACTAAACGGCACGGTGTTAAAAGATGACAGCATTGTGTGCGAAATTAATGCGGGAAAAATATACAGTGATAAACCGAGAATTGAAGTTATGGTTGAAGAACGG
>OGEJ01000682.1_pt1 | contig 11198 bp, 3 predicted proteins | sample 1570701 | NCBI WGS metagenome assembly OGEJ01 (sample SAMEA2582140, study PRJEB24529) | metagenome | biome: Human gut stool | place: China | collected 2011
GGCGGTTTTTTATTGGCCTTCTACTGTGTCTATAAGGGGTATATGGGAGCGTTGCCCTGGATCGGCGCTATGGTCGGTCTGCCCTGGACGGCCCATGGCGTGGTGTGCAGTTTCTATCTGAACCTGTGCAAGTCCGACCACCGGGAGGGCGGAATCACTTTTGAAACGGCGAAGGCGTCCAATTTCAATGTAAATGTTTCGCAGACACCGGTTGGCTCTGTGGAGAGCCCGGCAATTTAAGGAGGAAGCGTATGAACGCGGAAATCATTTCGACGCTGCTGATGATTATTGGCGGGGTTACGATCCTGACCAACATCATTGTCCAGGTGGTTAAGACTGTGACCTGGGACAAGATTCCCACAAATTTCCTTGCGCTTATGGTGTCGGAGGCGCTGACACTGGCCGCCGGCGCCGCCTATGCACAAATCAAAGGGATTGCAATTACCTGGTATCTGGTATTTGCGGCTGTCGTGGTCGGGCTTCTGTCCGCCTACGCGGCCATGGTGGGCTACGACAAATTGATTGAGGCATTCAAGAACTGGCCGAAGAAAACGGAATGATGGGAGGAGACGGCAGTGATTCGTTTCAGACACAAGGGCGATTTTTCCAAGCTGACCCGATTTCTGGAAAGAGCAAAGGAGACGGTTCATCTCGGCGATCTGGACAAGTTTGGCCGGGAAGGCGTGGCCGCCCTTGCGTCTGCAACGCCTGTTGACTCCGGAGAGACGGCCGCGTCCTGGTATTACAAAATTACCAACAGGGACAACACCGTCACCATCTCGTTTCACAATTCAAATGTTCAAAATGGAGTTCCCATTGCCATTATCCTGCAATACGGACATGGCACTGGGACCGGAGGCTGGGTACAGGGAAGAGATTACATCAACCCTGCTATCCAGCCTATTTTTGACCAGATCGCAGATTACGCATGGAAGGAGGTCACACGGTCATGAGCAGGACCATCGACGAGAGAATCGTCGAGATGCGATTTGACAACAGACAGTTTGAGCGGAATGTGCAGACCAGTCTGTCGACACTCGACAAACTCAAGCAGGGTTTGGATCTGGACGGTGCTGCCAAGGGACTTGAAAACCTGGGCGACGCTGCTAAGAAGTGCAATATGTCCGCCCTTAGCAGCTCCGTCGAGACGGTTCGGGCGAAATTCTCGGCGCTTGAAGTCGTTGCCATGACGACCCTTTCCAACATTACAAATTCAGCCCTGAACACGGAAAAACGGCTTGTGTCCGCCCTTACAATCGACCCCATCAAAACCGGTTTTCAGGAGTATGAGACCCAGATCGGAGCGGTGCAGACCATCCTGGCGAACACCCAGCACGAAGGGACCAATCTTCAGCAGGTGAACCGGGCGCTGGATGAGCTGAACACCTACGCGGACAAGACGATCTACAACTTCACGGAAATGACCCGGAACATCGGCACGTTTACCGCGGCTGGTGTAAAACTTCAGACATCCGTTGACTCCATCAAGGGTATCGCGAACCTGGCCGCCATTTCCGGCTCCACCTCCCAGCAGGCGTCCACAGCCATGTATCAGCTCTCCCAGGCGCTGGCCGCAGGCAGAGTGTCCCTGATGGACTGGAACTCGGTGGTCAACGCGGGCATGGGCGGCAAGGTGTTCCAGGACGCCCTGGTCCGCACATCCGAGCTGCTGGGCACCGGAGCCCAGAATGCCATCAATATGTATGGTTCCTTCCGGGAATCCCTTACCAGGGGCGAGTGGCTCACCACGGAAGTCCTCACGGAGACCCTGAAGCAGTTTGCCGGCGCATATACCGAGGCGGATCTGGTGCAGCAGGGCTTTACGGAGGCCCAGGCAAAGGAAATTGCCCAGATGGCACAGACGGCAGAGGACGCCGCTACGAAGGTGAAAACCTTTACCCAGCTATGGGACACCTTGAAGGAGAGCGCCCAGTCGGGATGGACCGAGACGTGGGAGATTCTGGTTGGCGACTTTGACGAGGCAAAAGCGCTGTTGACGGAAGTATTCAACACCATCGGCGGCATCATCGGCGAGTCCGCCCAGGCGAGAAACGAACTGCTCAGCGGCGGCTTGAGTTCCGGCTGGAAACAGCTGCTGGATCAGGGAATCGCCGATGAAGCGGGTTTTATAGAGTCGATCCAAGCAGTCGCCAGAGAGAGCGGCGACGCCTTTGACCAGCTGGTAGCGGATTCGGACAGCTTTACTGACGCGCTGAAGCAGGGGTTGAAGGATGGAGTAATCTCCTCTGAAACCTTGTCCGAGGCGGTCTATCATCTCCAGGGAAAGATGTCCGGCATGTCCCAGGAGGAGCGCAAGGCCGCCGGATACACCTCGGAGATGGTGGAGCAGATCGAAACGCTGGCCGACAGTCTTCGGGATGGCTCCGTCTCCATGGATGAGTTTACGGAGAAGATTCTGCGCCCCTCCGGCCGGGAGAACCTGATCCAGTCGGTCTGGAACGCGGCCAAGGGATTGGTAAGCGTTATCGCCCCGATCAAGGATGCGTTCCGCGATATTTTTCCGCCCGCCACTTCCGACCAGCTCTACGCGCTGACGGAGACGCTGCGGAGCTTTTCCGAGCGGTTGACGATTTCGGATGAAACAGCGGATAAATTGCAGCGGACCTTCAAAGGGCTCTTTTCCATGCTGGATTTGGGCCGTCAGGCAATTATGGCGGTGGTCAACGCGGTCATGCCTATGGCTGGAGGCATAGGGTCCCTAGCAGATGGTCTTCTTCCGGTGACCGCCGCGATTCTGACCGGCATCAACGACGCGGCAAAGAAAGGTAAAGTCTTCAGTAAAGTGGCCCAGGGTATCGCGGATGCTCTGGGTTTCGTTGTATCAGGAATCCAAACCTTTATCGGGTTTCTCGGCGACGTCTTTGCCATCCCCGGCTTCGAGGCGTTCCAGGCGCTTCTCGGCCGCATCCAGACCCGAATCGGCCAGGTGATCGACGCAGTCGGCGGCCTGGGATTTGGGGTGGACGATGCGGTAAATACCATGGATTCCGCCGTTGGAAACAGCAAATTCCTGCAAATGCTTCAGAGCCTGTTCAACGGCGTGAAAACCATTGCCAGCGGAATCATCGGCGTGCTCGGCGGCTTGTCCGCCACGCTGATAGACGCCATTGGCAACGCTGATTTCAGCGGAGTGATTGATTTACTCAACGGCATTTCTCTGGGCGGAATCGCGGTAGGCATCACCAAGTTCATGAACAGCCTGACAAAGTCTTTCGACGATGTCGGCGGCCTTCTTGACAATGTAAAGGGTATTTTGGACGGGGTGCGGGGCTGCTTTGAAGCCTATCAGACCCAGCTGAAGGCTGGAACCCTTCTGAAAATCGCCTCCGCTATTGCCGTGCTGGCGGCCGCGATCGTAACCATTTCTCTGATTGACAGCGGCAAGCTGACCGCTTCTCTGGGCGCCATTACCGTACTGTTTGCGGAATTGATGGCTTCCATGGCCATCTTTAGTCGTATTAGTGGAGAAGTCAAGGGTGTCGTTAAAGGCACTGCGGCTATGATTGGCGTTTCCACCTCAGTTCTTCTGCTGGCCTCCGCCCTGAAGAAAATCTCCGATATCGAGCCGGAGCAGATGGTCGTGGCCCTTGCCGGGATCGCCGGGCTGATGACCGCGCTGGTGGCTGCGGCCAAAGTTTTGGGGAGCGGTTCCAGCTCCGTCATCAAGGGGTCCGCCCAGATGGTGGTGTTTGCCGGCGCAATCAAAATGCTTGCCTCCGCCTGTATCGACCTGGCCCAGCTGGACTTTGCCGGGGTGGCAAAGGGCTTGACCGGAGTCGGCGTTCTGATGGCGGAGGTTTCTCTATTCACGAACACGGTTAAGGTCAACAAGGGCGCCATGGCTACTGCGGCCGGGATTCTGGTTCTGGCCAGCGCTATGAAGGTCTTTGCCTCCGCCTGCAAGGATTTTGGGCAGATGAATGCGGGCGAGCTGGTGAAGGGGCTGAGCTCTGTTGGAGCTGTCCTTTTGGAGATTACCGCATTCACAAAACTGACTGGAAATGCACAGGGGCTTATCTCCACTGGTCTTGCCATGATTGAGATCGGCGCGGCCATGAAGATATTTGCTTCTGCGATGGCGGACTTCGGCGGCATGTTTTTGGCGGAGATCGGGAAGGGCTTGCTGGCCATGGGCGGGGCCTTGGCGGAAGTGGCGATCGCCATGAAAGCCATGCCGAAGAACTTGATTACCACGGGCGCGGGGCTTGTCACAGTTGGAGCGGCGCTGAATGTCTTGGCGGAGGCCCTCGGAAAAATGGGGGGCATGAGCTGGGAGGCCATTGCGAAAAGCCTGGTTGCCATGGGCGGCGCTCTGGCCGAGCTGGCGGTCGGTTTGAATTTTATGAACGGAACACTGGCCGGTTCCGCCGCTATGCTGGTAGCCGCAAGCGCTTTGGCGGTTTTGACCCCGGTGCTCTTTACCCTGGGAAGCATGAGCTGGGAGGCCATCGCCAAGGGGCTGATTACCGTTGCCGGAGCCTTTACGGTGATTGGGACGGCCGGCGCGCTTCTCACGCCGCTGCTCCCCACCATTCTCGGGCTGGGCGGCGCGTTTGCTTTGATTGGCGTCGGCATTGCCGGCCTTGGGGCGGGGCTTCTTCTGGTTGGGACTGGGCTCACCGCCATCGCGGTCGGCATCACGGGCCTGGCTACCTCCCTGGGGGCAGGCGTGACCATCATTGTGGCCGGGTTGACGTCCATTATCACGGGTATTGCCGCGCTAATCCCTGCGATTGCCCAACAGCTGGGCGAGGCGGTCATCGCCTTTGCCGGAGTCATCACCAATGGCGCCCCGGCGATTGGAAACGCGGTCAAAGCGCTGGTGCTCACCCTGGTGGACGTCCTGGTGGAGTGTGTGCCCGCGATTGCCAACGGGGCTCTGGAGCTGATTGCCGGAGTCCTTGCGGCGCTGGCGGCCTATACGCCGCAGATCGTGGATTCTATCATGCAGTTCCTGATCGAAGTCATCGACGGCTTGGCGCGCAATCTGCCGACACTGATCCAGTCGGTGGTCAATTTGCTGATGTCCTTCTTCTCCGGAATCGTATCCGCCCTGGGGAGCATCGACACTGACGCCCTTCTGAAAGGCGCCGCTGGGATCGGGCTTCTCAGCGGCATTATGGTGGCCCTCGGCGCATTGGCCGGGCTGATCCCCTCCGCAATGGTGGGCGTGCTTGGCCTGGGCGTTGTTATGGCGGAGCTTGCCGTTGTTCTGGCGGCCATTGGAGGCCTGGCGCAGATTCCCGGCCTCGACTGGCTGATTGGGGAAGGCGGCAAGCTGCTGCAAACCATCGGAAACGCCATTGGCGGATTTATCGGCGGTATTGTCGGCGGGTTTATGGGCGGCATATCCGCCTCGTTCCCGCAGATCGGCGCCGATCTCGCGGCGTTCATGACCAACGTACAGCCGTTTATCGATGGAGCCCGTGGCATTGACGCCGCCATGCTGGATGGTGTAAAGGCGCTTACCGAGGCGATTTTGCTGATTACTGCCGCTGATCTGCTGGAAGGGTTGACCTCCTGGCTGACGGGCGGTTCTTCCCTGTCCGCCTTTGCCGGGGAGCTTGTCCCCTTCGGTGAGGCGATGATGAAATTTTCCAACAGCATTGCCGGCCTTGACGGCAATTTGGTCAGCACGGCCGCGATTGCCGGAAAGACACTGGCCGAAATGGCGGCGACCCTGCCGAACTGCGGCGGCATCGCGGGGTTCTTCACCGGCGAAAATGACATGGACGAGTTTGGAAACCAGCTGGTTGGTTTCGGCGGGTCCATGATGCGGTTTGCCGCAAGCATCAAAGGGCTGGACGCCGACGCGGTAAACAATGCCGCCATCGCGGGGAAGGCCATGGCGGAAATGGCGGCTACCCTGCCCAATACAGGCGGAGCCGTGGCTTTCTTTGCCGGTGACAACGATATGAGCGCGTTCGGCGACCAGCTGGCCCCCTTTGGGGAGGCCATCAAAGCCTACTCTGACGCGGTGACCGGACTGGATGTGGACGCGGTTAAGAACTCAGCCATCGCCGGGCAGGCCATGGCGGAACTGGCGGCCACGCTCCCGAACACGGGGGGCGCTGTCGCATTCTTTGCCGGCGACAACGATATGGCGACCTTCGGAGCGCAGCTTGCCTCCTTTGGCGTCTCCATGAAGAATTATTCAAAATCGGTCAGCGGTTTGGATAGCGACGCGGTTGCGAATTCGGCCATTGCCGGAAAAACTCTGGTGGAGCTGGCAAATACCATTCCGAATACCGGAGGTCTGGTCGCATTCTTCACGGGCGACAACGATTTGGAGACCTTTGGCGATCAGTTGGTTCCCTTTGGAGAGGCGATGAAGGCTTATTCCGACAGCGTGACCGGCATGGATGGCGAAGCGGTGACCGCTTCCGCCACTGCGGCAAAGGCGCTGGCAGAGCTGCAAGCCTCCCTTCCCAATATCGGCGGAGTGGTAGACTTCTTCACCGGAGGCAACGACTTGGAGACCTTCGCAAACGGTCTGCTCCCCTTCGGAGAAGGGATGAAAGCCTATGCCGATTCCGTGACCGGGTTGGATGCGGGCGCTGTTTCCGCCTCCATTACCGCGGCCCAGGCCCTCTCCGCGCTTCAGGCGTCTCTTCCCCATGTGGGCGGGGTGCTGGAATTCTTCACCGGCGGAAACGATCTTGGGGCTTTTGCGGATGGAGTTCTTTCCTTTGGCTTGGCCATGAAAGCCTATGGCGGCGCTGTTTCCGGCATTGACGCCGGCGCGGTCTCCGCCTCGGCTGTGGCGGCTCAGGCCCTGGCGGAGCTGCAAGCATCTCTGCCCAACGTGGGCGGCATCATGGAGTTTTTCACCGGCGGGAACGACCTTGAAACATTCTCCGAGGGCGTCATCTCCTTTGGCGCGGCCATGAAGTCCTATGGGGAAGCCGTGGCCGGTATCAACGCCGATGCCGTGGAGGCATCTGGAGTCGCCGCCCAGTCGTTGGCAAAACTTCAGGCTGCTTTGCCGCAGGTTGGCGGGGTCATGGAGTTCTTCACGGGAGGAAACGATCTCGGTAAATTCTCGGAGGGCATTGTGCCCTTTGGAGCGGCCATGAAATCCTATGGGGAAGCCGTGGCCGGTATCAACGCCGAGGCGATCACGGCTTCTGCGGTTGCCGCCCAGTCCCTGGCCCAGCTTCAGACCAATCTGCCCAATGTGGGCGGTGTGATGACCTTCTTTGATGGCGGCAACGACCTTGGCACCTTTGCCACGGGTATTGTCCCCTTCGGCGCGGATATGAAGTCCTACGGAGACGCCGTGGCGGACATCAACACCGGGGCTATCACCGCCTCGGCAGTGGCGGCCCAGTCCCTGGCAAGGCTGCAAGAATCCCTTCCCCTGGCGGGCGGAGTCATGGAGTTTTTCAATGGAAGCCATGATCTGGCCGCCTTTGCCGCCGGGATCATCCCCTTCGGCGCGGCCATGAAGTCTTACAGCGACGCTGTGGCCGACATCAATCCCACTGCCGTGGAAAGTTCCGCCTCCGCCGGTCAGGCGCTGGTGGAACTGGCGAATACCTTACCCAATACGGGCGGGCTGCTCTCCTTCTTTACGGGAGGAACCGATCTGACTGCCTTTGGAGACGACCTCACGGCCTTCGGCGCAGATCTGGCCGCCTATGCGGAGGCCATCAAGGATGTGAAGCCGGAAGCGGTAACGGCCTCGGCCAACGCTGCGAGCGCGCTTTCCAATCTGGCGACCGGCCTTCCGGACAGCAGTCTGTTCGACCAGTGGTTCGGCGGGGATCAGACGCTGGCGTCCTTTGGCGCGGATATTTCCAAATTCGGCGCCTCCATGAAGGATTACTACAATGAGATTTCCGGTATTGACCTCGGCAAGTTGTCCGACGTTATCACCCAGGTCTGGGATCTGATCGAGCTGGCGGAAGGGGTAAACGGCGTCAATACCAGCGGCCTGACCAAATTCGCCGACAGTATGAAGAAGATGGGCGACGCCGGGATTTCCGGATTCACCGACGCCTTCTACAACTGCGGCGGCACCGTAAACAGCGCCGTGGTCAGTATGCTGACCTCCGTCCGTGGTTCCATCACGTCGAATATCCCGGTGGCAAGCTCCGTCATGGAGACGCTTGTGGAGTCAATGGCGGATATTGTAGACAAAAAGGTCGTTGTGATCGAGTCCGCAGTTGAGGGCATGATGCGGAATCTCGCCGTTTCGATCCTATCGTCTTCCGGCGCCGTAAAAACGGCAGCGGGGACGGTGGCGTCTGCGGCCGTATCCCAAATCAACAGCATGAAGCCCGAGTTTGAGACTGCCGGTGAAAATGCCGGACAGGGCTTTGTCAAAGGCATCCGCTCTAAGTTCAGCGCCTCCAGTTCCGCGGGCCGCAGTCTGGGCCTTGCCGCGCTGAACGCGGCGAAAAAGGCCCTGGACAGCCATTCTCCCTCCCGGGAGTTCATTTATCTGGGCGAGAACATCGGTGAGGGCCTGGCCATCGGCGTCGACAACAGCATCGTCCCGGCCGCCCAGGCCACTTCCGACATGATCGGCGAGGTTATCGCCGTCAGCAACAAAGGCATCGACGCCTGGAAGGACTGGGTGGATGAGAAGACCTATTACGACGAGCTGAGTTTGAAAGACCAGCTGGCCGGATGGGAAAACCTTCAGAAGCAGTACAAAGCCGGTTCCGAGGAGCGGAAGCAAATCGACCGGGAGGTCTATCAGCTTCAAAATGAACTGGTGGCGTCCACCTATCAGGCTTCCCTCGACTGGATCGAGGAGGAGAAATACTACAACCGGCTGAGCACCGAGGAGGAACTGGCCGCCTATGAGCGGATGCAGTCCCGGTATATGGAGGGCAGCGAGGAACGCAAGAAGATCGACCGGGAGGTCTACACCCTTCGCAACCAGCTTGTGGACGAGTCCTATCAGAATTCTATGGACTGGATCGAGAAGGAGAAGAACTACGGCCGAATGAGCCTGGCGGACGAGCTGGCCGCCTATAAGCGTGTTCAGAGCCGGTATGCGGCGGGCAGCAAAGAGCGCGAGGAGATGGACCTGAAGGTCTATCTGCTGGAGCAGAAGATCTATGAGGCCCAGAAGCAGTATATCGCCGACGTCCAGAGCGTTCAGGAGTCCGCCAACCAGAAGCGCATCCAGCTGGAGCAGGAGTATGCCAACAAGGTTCGCTCTGTCAATGAGCAGCTGGAACGGGATATTCAGTCGCTGAATGACCAGTATCAGAACGCGGTGGAATCCCGTACCAACAGTCTCTACCAGTCCTACGGCCTTTTCGATGAAGTTACAAAGAAGGAGACCGTCAGCAGCGATACGCTGATGAAGAACCTGGAGGGGCAGGTGCAGGAGTTCGGCGAATGGCAGGATATTCTGGGCCAGCTCTCCGCCAGGGGGGTTGATGCGGACCTGATTTCCGAACTCCAGGAGATGGGGCCGTCCGCCATCGAAGAGATCCGGGCGCTGAATTCCATGAGCGACGACGAGCTGGAGAAGTACGTCTCCCTCTGGTCCGTTAAGCACGCTCAGGCCCGGGAACAGGCCACCTCAGAGCTGGAAGGCCTCCGCGTTGAAACCCAGGAGCAGATCGCTCAGCTGCGGGCCGACGCGGAAGCGGAGCTGGAGGAGTACCGCATTACCTGGCAGGAGGAATTGTCCCAGTTGGAAGAGGACACAGCCAATCAACTGGCGTCGCTCCGGCAGGAGTTCGCGGAAAACGTGGGCTTGATCAAGAAGGACACCGAGGCCGAGATGCGGGAAATGACCGAGGCGGCCACGAAGATCCTGAAGGAAGCCGGATGGACTGAGACGGGACAGCAGATCCCCGCCGGTCTTGCGGAGGGCGTCTCCCTGTCGAAATCCGCCTTCCTCGACGAACTGACCAGCATGGCGCTGGCCGGCGTAGAGGCGGTCAAGAGCACGCTGAAGATCAATTCTCCTTCTCGGGTCTTCCGGGAGCTGGGCAACTTTACGGGGCTTGGCTTTGTGACGGGACTGGCAGACTACGCGAAGAAGTCCTACGCCGCGGGGGCGAATGTGGCGGAGTACGCCGCAGACGGCCTTTCCAACGCCATGTCCATCGCGGCCGAGCTGCTCAGCGGGGATATGGATGCTCAGCCCACGATCCGGCCGGTGCTTGACCTCTCCGATGTAATGCGCGGGGCGGACGAGCTGAACAGCCTGTTCTATCCCCAGCGGACCATCGGCCTTGCCGGGCAGGCCAGCCTGGCCTTTGCTGAGTCCGGCCGAAGCGGCGGAACGGTGGTCAACGTGGATAACGGCGACATTGTGGAGGAGCTCCGTGCCCTTCGCAGCGAAATGGCGGAGATGACGGAGCGAATGGAACGGATGCGTGTGGTTCTGGACACCGGCACGCTGGTGGGCGAGATGGCAGGACCCATGGACAACGCCCTTGGGCAGAGGGTCACGCGCAGAGGAAGGGGGAACTAAGCTTGTACCATTCGGTTACCTTTGGGGATAAAAACACCTGGGACGACTGGCGGCTGGTTCCCGCCTCCCGCCCCGTGTTCAATCCTCCGGCCCAGAAGGTAAAGACGCTGGAAATACCCGGTGGGGACGGGGTGATCGATTTATCCCAGTCTCTCACCGGGTATCCGGTGTATCAGAACCGGACGGGCTCCATTGAGTTTATCGTGATGAACGACTTTAAGCCCTGGCACATGGCCTATTCCGATATCATGGACTATCTGCACGGCCAGAAGCTGCGGGCGATTTTGGAGGATGACCCGGAGTATTTTTACGAGGGGCGGTTTGTGGTCAACGTCTGGAAGTCGGAAAAGGACTGGTCGCGCATCACCATCGACTATGATGTGGGGCCCTACAAGTGGTCGGTTCTGTCCTCTACGGACGACTGGCTGTGGGACCCCTTCAACTTTCAAAATGGCGTGATCCGGCCGGCTCTGTTCAAGGACATCGCCGTGACTGCTGAAAAGAGGACCATCCGGCTGGAGGCCACGCTCTTTGGGCGGGCTCCGGTGTGTCCGCAGTTCTTTGTGACCAGCTCAGACCAGAGGGGCGTACACATCCGGTTTGTCAACCCAACGCTGGGGCTGGATGAGACGAAGCTGCTCACCGACGGCACCATCCAGTTCCCGGAGTTTGTGTTCTTCGGCGGCCAGGGAGCCACGTTGGAGCTGTGGTGCGACACCGGCACGGGCAC
>OGEJ01000686.1_pt1 | contig 11102 bp, 6 predicted proteins | sample 1570701 | NCBI WGS metagenome assembly OGEJ01 (sample SAMEA2582140, study PRJEB24529) | metagenome | biome: Human gut stool | place: China | collected 2011
GCCTACGCCCCGGTTCCCCAGACCGACGGCTGGACCGTCGCTGTCACCGCGCCCGTTAAGGATTTTCTGGGCACCACCTATACAAGCACACTTCTGACCGCCATTCTTTTAATTGTCATCCTGGTCATTGCCATCCTCCTGGCGGTTCGAATGGCGGGCGAGATCGGCAATCCGATCCGGGCCTGCGCCGAGCGCCTTCAGCTTCTGGAGCAGGGAGACCTTTCCTCCCATGTCCCCACTTACGAGCGCAGAGATGAGATCGGTGTCCTTTCGCTCACTACCCGGCAGATCACCACGCGGCTTCAGGAGCTGATCGGTGATATTGGCTACCTGTTGGGGGAGATGGCCGACGGGAACTTTGATGTCCGTTCGAGGGATTATGACCTCTACCAGGGCGACTATACGAATATCCTGGCCTCCGTGCGCAACATCAACCGCAACCTCAGTCACACGCTTCAGCAAATCAATCTGGCCGCGGACCAGGTTTCCGCCGGCGCCGAGCAGGTATCCTCCGGCGCGCAGGCGCTCGCACAGGGCGCCACGGAGCAGGCCAGCGCGGTGGAGGAGCTCTCCGCTACCATATCCGAGATCGACAGCACAGCCCGGGAAAATGCCGAGGCCTCCACCCAGGTCAAGGAAAAGTCCGGCCTGGCTGGCGAAAAGGTGACTGTGAGCCATGAAAAGATGTCTGCGCTGACGGATGCCATGTCCGATATTCTGAAGGGGCACCAGGAGATCAGCCAAATCATTGAAACAATTGAAAACATTGCGTTTCAGACAAATATCCTGGCTCTGAATGCCGCGGTGGAGGCCGCCCGGGCCGGCTCCAGCGGAAAGGGCTTCGCAGTCGTGGCCGACGAAGTGCGCAATCTGGCCGCCAAATCGGACCACGCCGCCAAGCAGACCAAGGAGATGATCGAGCGCTCCACCAAACATGTGGAGCGGGGCGGCCAGTTGACTGGGGAGGTCAGCGCGGTTCTGGAAGAGACCACCCGTCTGGTTCGGGATACCGTCGCTTTCATTGACCAGGTGGCCGGCAACATTGTCTCGGAGGCCCACTCCATTAACCAGGTATCCGAGGGCGTTGACCAGATCTCCAGTGTGGTACAGACGAATTCCGCCACAGCAGAGGAGAGCGCTGCGGCCAGCGAGGAGCTCTCGGGGCAGGCTCAGCTGCTAAAGGAGCTGACCGGGGGATTCACCTTCCGCAAGGACGATACCGGTACTGCTCAGCCTCCGCAGTAACCATATGGGACCTTCCGCCGTAAAGCAGACTTCCCAAAGCCCAGGCGTCCCCGCAACAAAAAAGCTGCATGGAATTGAATTCCATGCAGCTTTTTTGTTGCCTATTTTCTTATCCGTGCAGTGAACAGCCGTTCAGCGCTCCGTTTTCCCTTGCTGTTCCCCCACCATGTGCCGGTATGCCTTCATCCGCGCTTCGCTGATCCGTCCGGCACAGACCGGACAGCCGCACTTTCGTTTTCCAGCCCTGGAGTAGACGACCGCCTTCCACACATGTCCCTCCGGGCACTGCCACCAGACCTTTCTCCGGCTCCCAGCCGTCACCATTCTGGGCGTCAACTGGCCGTTCAGCGTCGGGTGCCACTGGGCGGCGACCTTCGGCTCCACGGTCTCCAGGTCGTTAAAGCCGGGCCAGACCTTCCGCCCGGCGCAGAAGGGACACCCCGCCCCCTCCCTGCTCCTGGAGGTCACCGTGGCCTTCCACGCGTGGCCCAGGGGACAGAGCCACCAGACCTTTCGATTGCTGTTGGGTGAGACATTCTCCGGCCTCAGGGCGCCGTTTTTGTCCGGATGCCATTGAGCGGCCAGTTGGGGAAACTGGCTGGCCAAATCGTTTTCTCCCGGAATGACCTGCTTGCCGGCACAGACCGGGCAGCCGTTTCCCAGACTGGTTCGTGACAGCACACTGGCCTGCCATTCATGGCCTTTGTCGCAGCGCCACCATACCTTGCGTCTGGTACCAGCCGTAAGGTCTCCGGGGGTCAGGCTTCCGTTCCGGGTTGGATGCCACTGGGCGGCCAGCTCAGGGCGCAGGGTTGCCAGGTCGTTTTCCCCTTCCGCCAGCTTACGGTTGGCGCAGACCGGACAGCCGCAGCCGTTTACCCTTGTCTTTACCTCCGCCTGCCACTCATGGCCCTTCTCGCAGCGCCACCACACCTTCCGGTGGCTGCCGGGGAGCACCTCGCTCGGGGTGAGCGCTCCGTTTCTGGTCGGGCGCCACTGGGCGGCCAGCTCCGGCCATAGCGTGGCAAAATCCGTCTCTCCCGGCCACGCCATGACGCCCCTGCAAAAGGGGCAGCCTGTGTGGTTGCTGGTCCTGCTCGTCACTTCTGCCTGCCACTCATGGCCTTTCCCACAGCGCCACCACACCTTCTTTTTACTTCCATAGCTCACCGTCTCAGGGGTAAGCGCTCCGTTTCGCTCAGAATTCCACTGCCGGAGCAGCTCCAGCTCCCCGGTTCGTTTACAGTAGTCGAACAGTGTTTCGCGCATGGTGTACTCCTCCGTTAGCGCGGCAGCGGGCAAAGGGAGTGAAAACGGTTTCCGCAGAAGCCGCCCCGCCGCCGCGGGCGTCCCCGGCCGTTGCCCAGGGGCCCACCGCCTCAGCCGCCCTTAACGTGGCGGGCAACCCGCTTGTCCTCGGTGCGGATATGTGTAATCAGTGTGCCCACCAGAGTGTTGAGGGTATGCAGGGATTTCACACTGGGCCCCTCCGCGCCGATCTGGTTGGCCGCCGCAGCCAATTCGCGCTTATACCCCTCGTGGAAGGTGTGGTGGGCGTTGTAGCCAGGGTATTTGCTTTGAAGCTGGAGCTGCTCCTCATCGCGGAAATGCTTGCTGACATAGCTGTTCAGAAACTGCACGGTTTCATTGATCTTGGTGCGTCCGGCCCCCTGGGCACAGGCGTCCAGCAGGGCGTTAATGGCGTCAAAAAGCTGTCTGTGCTCACTGTCAATCAACTGGTTGCCGGTCAGCAGGTCCTGAGTCAATTCATAACGCATAGGTACAATCTTCCTTTCCAGTAAATCAAATCCATATAGAACTAGAGGATATTCTCTATATTTTTAAATCGTCCATCCGTTTCAAAAATTAACCCCTTCCAGACAAATTCCGCGGTTCCAAAAATTTTTTCAAAAAGGACTTAATAATTCCAGCTTTGCACCGATCAAACAGATAGTGCGACGCACTGGAGGGCGGCGTCCTCAGTCCAAACCGCCGCCCTCCCTCCTCCAAATTTCAAACAGGCTGTCCCGGGCGGGGCTGCCCTGTCTGAAATAGATTCCGGGTCTGCGCGGCCTGCCCGGCCGGCTACGGGCTGCACTACCCACCACCCCTGCGGCCCGGGAGGAAGGAACCTCCCGGAGAACAATGTTAAGGAGAGTAAGACATCATGCGTATTCAGCACAATATTATGGCGATGAACGCCTACCGCAACTATGCCAACAACACCTCCGCCCTGTCCAAGAACCTGGAGAAGCTGTCCTCCGGCTACAAGATCAACCGCGCCGGCGACGACGCCGCCGGCCTCGCCATCTCCGAGAAGATGCGCGCCCAGATCACCGGCCTGGACAAGGCCCAGGACAACGCCAAGGACGGCATCTCCCTGGTGCAGACCGCCGAGGGCGCCCTGACCGAGGTCCACGACATGCTCAACCGCATGTATGAGCTGGCCGAGCAGTCCGCCAACGGCACCTTTGAGGACGGCACCGACCGCAAGCAGCTCCAGAAGGAGGTCAACCAGCTCAAGAGCGAGATCAACCGCATCGCCGACTCCGCCAACTTCAACGGCATCAAACTGCTGGACGGTTCTCTGGCTGGCGGTTCTCAGGTGGATAACGTGGCCATGGACGCCACCACCGCAGTGAAGGGCATGTATACCACGGCTTCCACTGCGGATACAGAGGCTCTGGGCAAGCTGACTGTCGGTGATATCGGCAAGACCCTGGATTATACGGTCACCTGGAGGGACAGCAGCGGCAAGGAGCAGACCACCACAGTCTCCCTGACCTATCGGGGCGATGGAACCGGGGCTGTCGCTACTGATAACACAAAGAACTATTTCACTGACGCCAACGGCAATAAATATTATCTCGATGCATCCAGTACTGCTGGAAAGCTAGTGGCATCCGATGTGAAGAGTTCTATCCTTGCCGGCCTGAAGGCGGACAAGACCTTCTCGGAGAACTTCGATATCGCGGCCAACGGCAATAAGCTCCAGTTTACCTCCAAGCTGGAGGGCAGCGCCGGAGCCCAAATCGTCGGCATCGGCGTCAGCGAGACCACCTCGTTGACCGTCGGCTTTGACGCCACGATGGCGGGCGACATCACCCGTTCGCAGGAGCCCTACGACTCCATGCAGAAGTTTGACGCCTCCAAGCTCACGGTTGTCGATGGCGCATCGCAGGGCATTACGCTGGAGCAGATCAAGTCCAACATCTTTGAACTGGACGGCCACAAGTTCCTGGTGGCCACCGGCCTGACCAATGACCAGATCAAGGCTCTGGGTGACGATGTCACTATCATCTCCCTGGCGAGCGCCACTGCCCCGGATAATGCGGACGCCAAGAAGATCGCCGCAGAGATCAGCCGCGTCACCGGAATGGAGACCAAGGTGTACGACGCCAAAGTAACCAATGCTAATATCACGACCACTGATATCGTGTTCACCAAGGACAAGCTCAGCCTCACCGGCAATTCCCTGACCTTGCAGATCGGCGACACCAGTGACAGCTATAACCAGCTCACCGTGGCGATTAAGGACTGCCACACCGCCGCCATTGGGATCGAGGATCTGGACATCGGCAATCAGGTGGACGCCAATGCCGCCCTGAACGTGATCAAGGACTCCATCAACTATATCTCCGACGTCCGCGGCACTCTGGGCGCCACCCAGAACCGCCTGGACCACACCATCAACAACCTGTCCGTCATGCAGGAGAACATTCAGGACGCCGAGTCCACCATCCGCGACACCGACGTTGCCGACGAGATGATGGCCTACACCAAGAACAACATCCTGATCCAGTCCGCCCAGGCCATGCTGGCCCAGGCCAACCAGGTGCCCCAGGGCGTGCTGCAGCTGCTCCAGTAAGCTCTGGTGTTGGCTGAGCAACTGCGCGCTCCCGAACCCTCCTGTGCTGCCCCGCCCTGGGGCACGGGTAGCCCCCGCCGAAGCCCAGCGAAGCGGGTTCGGTGGGGAGAGGAGGCGCGACGGAGAGAGCAAGCTTTGCCGCCTGCGGCGAAGCGAGGGATTCGAAGTCCGCGCCGACGAAGGGCGTGCTGCAGCTCCTGCAGTAATCCGGATGGATTGTTCTTCAATAGCGACCGCAGGGGGGCTGGGCTTAGTGCCCGGCCCCCCATTTTCCTATGATGAGATCGGGAGGAATGAACATGAAGGAACGATCAGCCCTGGCTATCGCCCGCCGCATGGCGGAGCTGGGGGAACAGGGCCACGCCGTTACCGCCTATACCCTGGCCCTGGCCGCCGCCCGGGACCGCCAGCCGGACATCGAGCTGGAGGCCGCTCTTTACCTGTTTGAACACGGCGGCAATTATAAGGTGGCCTATGACACCTTCCAGTCTCTCTACCGACGGGGCTTTCAGCGGGAACATCTCCTGGAGCTGATGACCCAGGCCTTTTACCTGCCCAACGTCAAGCTCTTGAAGAGCCGGTATGAGAAAAACTGCCGGCTGCTCCGCAAATATCCCTACTGCTTCCGGCAGGACTTTCCCGCCTTTGAGGATCTGCCCCTCCGGTTCTATCCCTATGATGACGAGAGCTACCTCCCCTTCTCTGTAAAAGCGGAGACCTTTGGAGAGCGTCTGTATCCCCGGCACCCGGCGGTCAGCCGAAATTTCTTCCAGAACCTGGACAAGCCCGTACTGGCGGCGGATGTGTACTCCCAGTATGAGCTGGAGTACCTCCGGGACAATGTGCGGAAAAGCGAGTGGGTGGGCCGGGAGAACCACGTCTATCTCCATTACACGGACTGGGAGATCTTCTGCGCCTATCTCCAGGTCCTGAACCTGCGGCCCCTGCTGGAGGAGGAGAAGCTGGTCTTCCTGATCGGAGACGAGATCAGCCAGTACCCCATCGACTTCCAGGCCCGGTTCGGCATGGATTACAGCCAGTATCCCGTCAAGCCCGTCGGCATCCGGGAGATCCACCGGCTGATCTGGCACACCCAGCTCTCCAGCCATAACGGAGGCGATTTCTTCAACGAGATCTTTGACAACCACCCCAACCTGATCGCGGTGGAGTCAGTGATGCTGTATCACCTGCGGGATCAGGTGGAGAAGTTCCGCAAGCTGTTGGACGGCGGCGGAACGATCACCTTTGACAGCGTCATCGGTGACGGGGATCTGGAGAAGCCCCAGCGGCTGGCGAATCAGCTCAGCCGTCTGAACAATCGGACGGACAAGGATATCTTCGTGGCCCTGTATCTGGCTATGGCGGATCTGCGGAACCTGGACCCCGCTGCCCGAATCGTTCCATCTATTTTTTTCCAACCCCACTTCCACAACTACCACTGCACTCTGGGCACGAACGACCAGAATCGGGCGGTGCTGGACTCGGCGGAGTACCAGGAGCTGCGGGACTTCTCCCCCCTCAAGGGCTTCAAGTATATCAAAACGTTTACACCCCTGCGCCGTCCCACCACCTCCACCGGGGCGTGTGTGCGATTCATGCAACGCCAGATTGACGAGTGGAAACCGGGCCAGGAGCCGCTGACAATCCCCGACGAGCTCACCGAACGGGTCCTGAACCGGAACTACATGGTGGACTGGCAGGACCGACTGTTTCAGGATTCGGTGCTGGTCCGCTTTGAGGACGGCAAGCTGAATCCGAAAGCCACCTTTACCGCCCTGGCAGCCTTTTTGGACCTACCCTATACGAAGAGCATGACCTACTGTTCCCGCAACGGCGAGCGGGACCCGGAGTCTTTGAAGGGAAATGACCGGGGCTTTGACCCGGCGGCCATCTACCGGACCTATGAGGAGTACCTGGGCCGGGAGGAACGGGTGTATCTGGAGTATCTGATGGGAGACGTATACCGGCGCTACGGCTATGATTTTCAGTATTACGACGGCGCGCCCATGGACGAAGAGGCGATGAACGCGCTGGTCGGCAGGCTGCACGGCTGCACGGACCTGATCCTGGCCTCCTATAAAAAGGCAATGGAGCACAAGGTGTTTTTCGAGGGGGAGGACCCGGAACAGCGGCGGCAGGAGATCTTGACCGAGATCGGGGAAAACATGGCGGCCAAGCGGCGGGAGATCGCAGGCGTTTTGATGCGGGGGCTGCGGTTCGTCAACAAAAACGGCGCGCCGCTGAACTTCATGCCCCTTTTGGAGCTGGACCCGGCGCTGCTGGAACAGCCGCTGTATCACTGAGGAGGAGGACATGGAACACAAGGGAACCGTATACTTTTTCACCGGCCTGTCTGGGGCGGGGAAGACGACCGTGGGCAGCCTGTTCTACCAGCGGCTCAAAAACACCAAGCCCAATGCGGTCTATCTGGACGGGGACGAAATCCGGGTGGCCTTCGGCGAGGATGTGGGCTACACCAACGATGACCGCCTGCGCTGGGCGGGCCGGATCTTCCGGGTGTGCAGGCTGCTCTCCGACCAGGGTATCGACGTGGTGTGCTGTTCCATCGCCATGTTTGACACTGTGCGCCGCTGGAACCGGGAGCATATTCCAAATTACAAGGAAATCTATATCCGGGTCAAAAAAGAGACCCTCATCCAGCGCAACCAGAAGGGCCTCTACACCGGGGGGCGCAATGTGGTGGGGGTGGATCTGCCCTTTGACGAGCCCCAAAGCCCCGACCTTGTGCTCCAGAACGACGGGGAGCGCACTCCGCTGGAGCTGGTAGAGGAGATCGAGGGGGCGCTCTACCCGAACATCGTGGAGCACCCCATCGACAATACCGATTACTGGAACCTGTATTATCAAAACAAGCTCTGCCCCACCAGCCCCTCCCCCTTCGCCCGGTATGTGTCCACCCTGGTGGAGCCGGGGCGGACGCTGGCGGAGCTGGGGTGCGGCAACGGGCGGGACGCCCTCTACTTTGCCTCTCTGGGGCTGGACGTGGTGGCGATGGACCTCTCTGAGGCGGCCATCGGCATGCTCCGGCAGCAGCCGGTCCCACACGCCCGGTTCGTATGCGGCGACTTCGTCAGCCACACCCTCCACCAGCCGGAGAGCTATGACTACGCCTACAGCCGCTTTACCATCCATGCCATCAACCAGAAGCAGGAGCGGATGCTCCTGGGGAGCATGGCCCGGGCCCTCAAGCCGGGCGGAAAGTTCTTCATCGAGGTGCGCAGCGTCCATGACCCGCTCTACGGCAAGGGGGAGGCGCTGGAGCGCAACGCCTTTTTCTACGACAACCACTACCGCCGTTTTCTTGTGCTGGACGAGCTGACCGAGGCCCTCCGGCAGGCCGGCTTCCGCATCGAGTACGCCAGGGAACAGACCGGCTTCGCCCCCTACGGCAACGACGATCCCCCCGTCATCCGCGTTGTGGCGGCGAAGAATTGAGGAGGCGGTTTTTATGACCTGTCCGGCGGATCTGCATACCCATACCACCGCGTCAGACGGGCAGTATACCCCGTCCCAACTGGCCGCCAAGGCCCTGGCGGCCGGAATTCAGATTCTGGCGGTCACCGATCACGACACCATGGACGGCGCGGAGGAGGCCGTCCGGGCGGGACAAGCCTGCGGATTGACGGTGCTCCGCGGGGTGGAGCTGGGGGCCCGGGAGGACCGTCACATGCACATACTCGGCCTCAATCTGGGCCCCGAGTGTCCCGCCCTGGCGGAGCTCTGCCGCAGGCTCCGCGCCAGCCGGGAGGAGCGGAAATACCGCATCGCCGCGTTTCTCCGCGGGAAGGGGCTGGACGTGCCGCTGGAGGAGGTGGAGGCCCTCGCCGGCGGCGGAGTGGTCGCCCGCCCCCACTTCGCCCGGGTGATGCTCCGGCGCGGGTATGTCTCCTCCCTCCGGGAGGCCTTCGACCGCTATCTGGACACGGACGAATACCAGCGCATTGAGCGGTGGAAGGCCGGCGCCCCGGAATGCATCGCGGCCATCCATGACGCGGGCGGAAAGGCGGTTCTGGCCCATCCCTGCCAGCTCGGCTGCTCCCACGGGCGCCTGGAGGAAATCCTCCGTGCACTGAAGGACGCGGGGCTGGATGGGATTGAGTGCTTTTATCCCCGGCATTCCCCCGAACAGACCGCCGCCTATCTGCGTCTTGCAGACAAATACGGCCTCTATATCACGGGGGGCAGCGATTTTCACGGGGAGGCCGTCCGACCAGATTCCTTCCTTACCCCCATTCCCCTCAACCTCAACTGGCTGGGAACCTTCCAAAATGCCCAGCCACATCGGAACAGGCTCTATCAAAGCCAAATTCCGCACTTCCGATAGGTTTTCGTTGTTTTTCCCCTTAATTTTTTATTTATCCGTCCGATATAAACATCAGAAAACGATTACATACAATCGTTGACTGTGTGTTTGACAGAGAGGAACTTCCCGGCAAAGCGGCAGACGCTGCCGCCGGTTTGAGATAAACACACAAATACTTGGTATCACGCCCATAACGCGGCATTTTGCAATGATACCGAATGGGGGAATCGATGTTGTTTGGGAAACTGAAACTGACTTCTAAGCTGGCGGTCATCATCGGGGCCGTCCTGGCCGTCATCTTTGCACTTCTGATCGGAGTGACGATCTCCACTACCAGCACCAGCATACAGAAGGGCATTGCAGGCGAGCTGTCCGCCCTGGCGAGGGCAACCGGCACAGAGATCCAGGACAGCTTTGGGGTTGTGGATGATACGGCCCGGGGTATCCAGGAATACATCGGCCGCATTTACGCCAAACCAAATGGCGCTCCCGGGGACGCCGCTGCCATGCAGCAGAGCACTCTTTATCCGGGCCTGTCCCTGACCTCCAACGCATACGATATGGAGCAGTTTATTGTGGAGACGGTCCGGAACTCGGTCAAAAACAACCCCGAGCTGGAGGGCATCGGCGTCATGTTTGAGCCCAATCAGTTCCAGAGCAACCTCCGGCACTATGGGTTTTATATCGACATGTCCTCGGCCGATGCCGAGGTTGATGCCTATGCCTCCTACGAGGAATATGCCAAAGAGGACTCCTACCGGGTCCCCGCCCAGGAAAACCGGATTTACATTTCCGCCCCCTATCGGGATGGAGATCTGCTGCTTATCGCCTACGGCACTCCAATTGTTTACAACGGTTCTGTGATTGGTGTGGTCATCTCCGTCATCGACCTCAGTTCCTTCTCTTCCCTCCAGATTTCCGACAACAATTACACCTCCATGTGGTCTACCCTTTACAGCGGTGATGGAACCATCATATGGGACAGCGAAACACTGGACGATGTGGGACACAACAGGGTGGAGTTTACACCCCAGGCCGACGAGCTGGAGGCCATTCAGGCCGCCATGGCCCAGGGGGATGCGTTCAATATGCGCAAGACCCGCGAGGACGGCGACCAGGTCTCCTGCTTCTACAGCCCCTTGCAGGTGGGCGGTGAAACCTGGTGGTCCATGACCGGTGTGTATACCTCGGACGCCCTGTCCTCCGTCACCCGGACCACACGCCTGCTGCTTATTTTGTCGGTGGCATCGCTGCTGGTGCTTCTTCTGGTTGTGACCGCCGTCCTCAGGAAAATGCTGGTTCCTATCCGTGCTGTGGTGTCCGCTGCTGACGAGATCGCCTCCGGTAACCTGGACGTACACCTGGACATCCGCTCTCAGGATGAAATCGGGCAGCTCGCCCAGTCCTTCCAGGCTATGACGGAAAACCTGCGGGCGATCATTCAGGATATCAGTTATCTGCTGAATGAGATGAGTGACGGAAACTTCCGTATCCGCTCGAAGGATCGTGAGCGCTATATTGGGGACTACAACCAAATTCTGCTTTCCATTCGCCGCATCAACTATACCCTCAGCGACACCCTCAGCCAGATCAACAATGCGGCGGATCACGTCTCCTCCGGGTCGGAACAGGTTGCCAGCGGAGCACAGGCGCTTGCCCAGGGGG
>OGEJ01000695.1_pt1 | contig 11031 bp, 9 predicted proteins | sample 1570701 | NCBI WGS metagenome assembly OGEJ01 (sample SAMEA2582140, study PRJEB24529) | metagenome | biome: Human gut stool | place: China | collected 2011
TGGTTATTTTGATTTTGTAGGGGAGGGAGAAGAAGCAGTCAGTGCTGCGGATGCAGCAATTATCGTAGTATCCGGTAAGGCTGGCATTGAAGTCGGCACAAAGAAGGCATGGGAGTTATGTGAGACATACAAACTGCCGCGTATGGTATTTGTTACAGATATGGATATCGATGAGGCAAGTTACCGGCAGGTCGTAGAAGATTTACAGCAGCTATACGGCAAGCGGATCGCACCTTTCCATCTTCCGATCCGTGAAAACGGACAGTTCGTCGGATATGTCAATGTATTACAGCAGCGGGCAAAACGCTGGAAAGATAACGGCGAAGTGGAAAAGGTAGAAGTGCCGGAGTATTCCAAAGAGAATCTTGGTATTTGCAGGGAAGCATTGATGGAGGCTGTTGCGGAGACGAGTGAAGAATTTATGGATCGTTATTTTGGAGGGGAAGAGTTCTCCGAGGATGAGATCCGCCAGGCACTCCGTGTCAATGTATCCGATGGAAGCATCGTTCCGGTGCTGATGGGTTCGAATGTTCTTGCACGTGGCATGTATACACTGATGGTCGACATTGTAAAATATCTTCCGAGTCCGGAAAAACGTTCCTGCACCGGAATCAATGCAAAGTCCAACGAGGTATACAATGCAGACTATGATTTTGCAAAACCAAAATCAGCTTATATTTTCAAAACGATTGCAGACCCGTTTATTGGGAAATATTCATTGATCAAAGTTAATTCGGGAGTTATCAAAACAGATGATCTTCTTTACAACCAGCATAAAGATACAGAGGAAAAAATCGGAAAGATCTATGTACTCTGTGGCAATAAGCCGGAGGAAGTAAAGGAACTGCATGCGGGAGATATCGGAGCGTTAGCGAAGCTGACTAAAGCAGCTACCACAGATTCCCTTTCTACCAAAGCGAACCCGATCCTGTATATAAGAACACAGATCTCCATACCATATACTTATAAACGTTATAAGGCAGTCAACAAAGGAGATGAAGATAAGATCTCGCAGGCATTGCAAAAGCTGATGCTCGAAGATCTTACATTAAAAACAGTCAATGACAGTGAAAATGGCCAGACATTACTTTACGGTATGGGAGACCAGCACCTTGATGTTGTGGCAAGCAAACTGTTAGAGAGATACAAAGTTCAGATTGAACTGAAAAAACCAAAAGTAGCATTCCGGGAGACCATTCGTAAGAAAGCGGATGTGGAATACAAGTACAAAAAACAGTCCGGCGGTCATGGACAATACGGTCACGTTAAGATGACCTTTGAACCTTCCGGGGATCTTGAAACACCATATGTATTTGAACAATGCGTTGTCGGCGGAGCAGTTCCAAAAAACTTCTTCCCGGCGGTGGAAAAAGGAATCCAGGAAGGAGTTGTGAAAGGACCGATGGCAGCTTATCCTGTGGTAGGAGTAAAGGCAGTATTATATGATGGATCCTATCATCCGGTAGACTCTTCTGAGATGGCATTTAAGGTTGCGGCTCTTCAGGCATTCAAAAAAGGCATTATGGAAGCATCACCGATTCTGTTAGAGCCGATCGCATCCTTAAAAGTTGTTGTACCTGACAAATACACAGGTGACATTATGGGAGACTTAAACAAACGCCGTGGACGTGTACTTGGAATGAATCCGACGGAACACGGTTATCAGGAGATCGTAGCTGATATTCCTTACATGGAATTATATGGATACAACACAGATTTACGATCCATGACCGGTGGAAGCGGAACATTTTCCTATGAGTTTGCAAGATATGAGCAGACACCTTCTGATATCCAGGAAAAGGAGATCGCAGAGAGGGCAGGCAAACTTGATAATACGGATAATTCATAAAACAGTTTCTGAAAGAAACAGTTCTTCCCGAAAGCAGGATAAAAACACAGACTGGATGTAACATTTTCCGGTGTGTGTAATTAAAAAGAAAACAGGGAGGAATGGATATGCGGTATGGCAGAAAAATTTGCAAAGAACTATTTGTAATTTTATATGTATTTATTTTTCTTGTAAGCGATCCGAAATTGGTTCGTGCCTGCAGCATGATCATCCTCCCTGATACTTCAAAGGAAACCATTACCAGTGATGATGTTACATTTGATTTTTTTGATACACAGGATCCGTCAGAGTATCACATTGTATATGAGGTAAATGGCGGTATTAACAGCAGCAATAATCAAAAAACAATCCAAAAAGAAGAACTTCCTTTTACACTGGACGTGCCGGTTAAAATGGGTTACAATTTTGCTGGCTGGTATGCAGACTGCAGCTATTCCAGAAAAGTTACGAAAATAGATGAAGACAGTCCGGCGAATATGGTTCTTTTTGCAAAATGGACAAAAAATATTGACAATCATTATAATGTGGAAATGTATTCTTATCAGACAGGCACGATTCGTGACAACAGTCAGAAAGAGTTAAAGGAATGTTCCTATACTTTTTTGGATGATCTTTCTATTCCGGGAATGCCTTCTACCAGGGAAAAAGACTATAAGGATAATCTGATCAGCAGTTCCAGCCAGTGTATGCAGGGACTTTGTTTCACACCGGATTATATTCTTATTACTGCATATTCGGAAGATCGCAAAAATCTTGGATCACTGATGGTGTTTGATCGTGAGAGCGGCGAATATCTGGCAACACTTGGCATGAAAAAAGAAAGTCATCTTGGCGGTATTGCTTTTGATGGCGAGAATGTCTGGATCTGCCATTCAAATTCCAATACCTTAGAGCGTATTTCCTATGAATATATTACAAAAATCGCACAGGATGCGCCGGAATATTGCATTGATGCATCGGCATTGTCAGACGAATACCGCCTGAAAAATACACCATCCTGCATTACCTGCTACGGTGGCAGACTCTGGGTTGCTACACATACCAGATTTTTTGATTCCGAGATGTATTCATACAGCTATGATAAAAAAGAAGATAAGCTGACGGCAGTCAGCAACTATAATCTTCCGAGTAAAGTGCAGGGAGTGGCATTCGATGATAACGGATCAATTTATTTAAGCACTTCCTATGGAAGAAATAATTCTTCTTATTTAAAAGTTTATTCTTCTCTTCTTTCATTGGACAAAAAACCAAATGAACCGAAGGTAAAAGTGGAGATGCCACCTTGTTCGGAAGAAGTTGCTATTGCAGATGGTACGGTGTTTGTTTTATTTGAATCGGCAAGTGCAAAATATTTTGAGGGTACAGATGGTATGGGAAAGAGTCCGGCGCCGATCGATAAATTATTAGAGGTAAGTGTAGCTTCCATCTGGTAGACTTGAGAAAATGTTAAGAAATCATAAATAAATATGCAGATACAAAAGGGGTGGAGTGTTCCATCCCTTTTATTAGTTAATTTTGCTTCCGGTCTTTCATGAGCCGGATAATTTTATCGGCCTTCTCAGATTCCTCTTTTGACATGTTTTGTTTTAGCAGGGTGACAAGCAGCTCTGTTTCGGGGTCTGTGAACTGGATATTATTTGTTTTTGCTGCATTCATGGTGCCAAGAAGAAACGGCATCATATCTTTAATGTTTGTTGGTTTTTCTTTTGATGCAAAATTCATTAAAAACTGCAGTTTTTCCGGGGACATATTTTTTAACCCCGGATTATTCCAGAAATCATTTTCCATCACTATTTATTCCTTTCAAAAATGTAATGCTTTGTTTTGGCAGTTTTCTTACAATATATTATGCAAAAATAGTCTCATAGGTTTCCATCATAGAGACCATATTTGTGATCATATCAAGTGTTTCAAGCTCTTTGTCTGTACAGAATTTCCGAAGGTCATTTAACATGGCAAGAGTAGAATTTTCATCCTCACTGACAGAGCACATGGACATGACTTTATCCTCCTGGTTGAATACCTGGATCGTATTCTGTAATTCCATATATTTGATCAGAATAGCAAATTGCTTTTTCTGGTCACCTTTCATATAGGGAATCGCAGTTTTTAACATTTGCAGTTCACGGGTCTGTGTCATATTATCAAAGGGCGTAAATGAATTTGGTTCCATAAAGATGCCTTTTTTCTTTTAGTTTATGAACCCGGAAAATAGATTATGCCAGATATCACATGGATGAGGGGGCAGTTTTAGTGACGGTATCAGGCAGTCGGCATAAAATAAAACGGGAGGAGGAATCAAATATGCTGATTATTGATGGAAACAGTGTTTATGAGATAGATGAGGAATGTGTCAGAAAAAAGAAAGTGCCAAAGGAATGTGGAATCTACGAGAAGATGATGCAGCAGCAGAATCGGGAAAAAGACCGTGAGTATGCTGCACGGGATCAGAACACAAAGCGTCCGTAAATTCGGCTGACATACAAAAACGTCTCTTCCATAACAGGCAGAGACGTTTTTCTTTATAAATCTTATAGGGCGGCCGGAATATCCGACCGCCATTTCAGAACAGATGATCTGACTAGCAGAAACCACATCCATTGTTTCCGCCGCATCCGCCACAGCAGAAGAGAAGCAGGATGATCCAAAGACAATCATTGTTGCCTCCACATCCATTGTTTCCACCGCAGAAACCACCATTGCCGCCACAGCAGCATAATAAGATGATGATCCAGAGAATGGAATTGCATCCTCCCTCGTTACAGGAACATCCACCACCACAGTTTGTTGCAGCTAAATCACTCATATAAAACCTCCAGGTTTTTTCTTACACTGTATCTTATGTGAGCGCAGAATAAGTGTTACAGATTTGAATAAATTTTTTTGAATATATGATTATGTATACTTATAATTTCAGGTTATAGAAAATATAAAATTTTATGCCTTGACAAATAAGAGAAGAAATGTATAGAATATAGAAAAAGTATAATTGTATACAATTATGCATGAAAAAATATTCACTCTAAAAGTAAAAATATGCATTCATGGCACAGGTGTCAATGGCACAAGTGCCATGGCAGAAAGAAGGATTTACGTTATGAGAGAAGTTGTAATGAATAAGAAAACGAATCTGCTGCAGCTTGAAGAGCATTTTTATCAGTTGGCAGATGTAAAGGAACCAAATGTATTCCACAATCTGTTTCCGTATGATGAGATCCCGAAGATCGCATTCAACGATCGAATTGTTCCGCATAATATGCCGGAAAATATCTGGATCACAGATACGACATTTCGTGACGGTCAGCAGTCAAGGGCACCGTATACCACAGAGCAGATCGTGACGATCTACGATTATCTGCACCGCCTGGGCGGCCCAAAAGGTTTGATCCGCCAGAGTGAATTCTTTTTATATAGTAAAAAAGACAGAGATGCTGTTTACAAATGCCTGGAACGTGGTTATAAATTTCCGGAAGTTACCAGCTGGATCCGTGCAAGCAAACAGGATTTCCAGTTAGTAAAAGATATCGGTCTGCGTGAAACAGGTATTCTGGTAAGCTGCTCTGACTACCATATTTTCTATAAGATGAAAATGACAAGAAGAGAGGTTATGAATCTTTACTTAAGTGTCATCCGTGAGTGCTTAGAGACAGGTATCAGTCCGCGTTGCCACTTGGAAGATATCACAAGATCTGATATTTACGGCTTTGTCATCCCGTTCTGTGTAGAACTTATGAAACTGATGGATGAATATAAGATCCCGATCAAGATCCGTGCCTGCGATACTATGGGTTATGGCGTTAACTTCCCGGGTGCCGTGATCCCGCGAAGCGTGCCGGGTATCATCTACGGTCTGACCACACATGCAGGTGTGCCTTCTGAACTGATCGAGTGGCATGGCCACAACGATTTCTACAAGGCAGTTAACAACTCCACGACCGCATGGCTTTACGGTGCAAGCGGAGTCAACTGTTCCCTGTTTGGAATCGGAGAGCGTACCGGTAACACACCGCTTGAGGCAATGGTATTTGAATATGCACAGTTGAAGGGAACACTCGATGGCATGGACACTACCGTGATCACAGAACTGGCAGAGTATTTTGAGAAAGAATTAGGCTATGTACAGCCGAGCCGTACCCCGTTTGTCGGCAGCAACTTTAATGTCACAAGAGCCGGGATCCATGCGGACGGACTTCTCAAAAATGAGGAGATTTACAATATGGGTGATCCCGCAGAAGTTTGAAACAAACCACCATTAGTATCTGTTTCCAACACATCCGGTCTTGCCGGAATCGCTCTCTGGATCAACTCTTATTACCATCTTCCGAAAGATAAGAGCGTAGACAAAAACTCAGAGCTTGTGAAAAAAGTAAAAGTATGGGTAGATAAACAGTACGAGGATGGACGTGTTACGGTATTGACCGATAAAGAATTAGTGGAAGAAATTGAAAAATGCTGCAAGGAATTAAATGTAACAATAGGAGCATGAGGTGTCATATATGGGAGAGGATAATTATTCCTTAAGTTCCCGTGTGTTTCATACGATCCGTGAAAATATTTTGTCCGGAAAATATGCGACAGACGAGGAGTTAAAGGAAAAAAATATTGGTGAGGAGTTAGGTGTCAGCCGTACTCCGGTGCGTGAGGCACTCCGCCAGCTTGAACTTGAGGGACTGGTTACCATTATCCCGAATAAAGGTGCTTATGTCGTAGGTATTTCCAAAAAAGATATTCAGGATATCTACGAGATACGGTCGCGTCTGGAGGGACTGTGTGCAAAGTGGGCAGCGGATAAGATCACCAAAGAACAGTTAGATGAACTGGATGAAAATATATATCTGTCGGATTTTCATGCTGCAAAAGGAAATTCGGAACAGGTTGTGGAACTTGACAACCGTTTCCATGAAATTTTATACAATGCTTCCGACAGCAAAGAATTAAAACATGTGCTGCTTGATTTTCATCATTATGTACAACGCGTGCGAAAAATCACACTTGCAGATCCGAAGCGTTCTGTACAGTCAAATCAGGAACACAGACAGATCGTGGAGGCATTAAAGAAGCATGATGCCGGTCTGGCAGAGAAACTGGCGAATGAGCACATGATGAACACCATTCACAATATGGATAATTACGGATGGGACAATTTATTTCAATAGAAAAGGAGAACACAATGGAAAAAATCAAAATGACAACCCCACTGGTAGAGATGGACGGAGATGAGATGACAAGAATCCTCTGGAAAATGATCAAAGATGAGTTACTTCTTCCGTTTATTGATTTAAAGACAGAGTATTATGATCTTGGATTAGAGCATCGCAATGAAACAAATGACCAGGTAACCGTTGATTCTGCCAATGCCACAAAAAAATACGGTGTTGCTGTAAAATGTGCAACGATTACACCAAATGCAGCGCGTATGACTGAATACAACCTAAAAGAAATGTGGAAGAGTCCGAATGGTACGATCCGTGCCATGTTAGACGGTACGGTATTCCGTGCACCGATCGTTGTAAAAGGCATTGAGCCATGTGTCAAAAACTGGAAAAAGCCCATCACGATTGCACGTCATGCCTATGGTGATGTATACAAAGCATCCGAGATGAAGATTCCGGGAGCAGGTAAATGTGAGCTGGTTTATACTGCAGAGGACGGCACAGAAACAAGAGAACTGATTCATAACTTTACCGGAGCAGGTGTCGTTCAGGGACAGCACAACCTTTGCAATTCGATTGAAAGTTTTGCAAAGAGCTGCTTTAACTATGCACTTGATACAAAACAGGATCTGTGGTTTGCAACCAAAGACACGATCTCCAAAAAATACGATCACACATTTAAAGATATTTTCCAGGAGATCTTTGATGCAGAATACAAAGAAAAATTCGAAAAAGCAGGCATTACTTATTTCTATACTTTAATTGATGATGCGGTTGCCCGTGTGATGAAATCTGAAGGCGGTTATATCTGGGCATGTAAAAACTATGACGGAGATGTCATGAGTGATATGGTTTCAAGTGCATTTGGTTCGCTTGCCATGATGACTTCCGTGCTGGTTTCTCCGGATGGCTATTATGAGTATGAGGCTGCACACGGAACGGTACAGCGTCATTATTACAAACACTTAAAAGGTGAGGAAACATCCACGAACTCTGTTGCAACCATTTTTGCATGGACGGGAGCACTTAAGAAACGCGGAGAGCTTGATTCGAATGCTGCATTGTCCGATTTTGCAGAAAAACTCGAAAAGGCTTGTATTAAGACCATTGAAGATGGTAAAATGACAAAAGACCTTGCGCTGATTACTACGAATCCGAATCCGGTCGTATTAAACAGCGAAGATTTTATCAAGGCAATCAGAACGACGTTAGAGGAAAGTTTAAAATGATTTTGTCATGTCAGAGTATCTCAAAGTCTTTTGGAACAGATGAGATATTAAAAGATGTAAGTTTTCATATTGAAGCAAATGAAAAAGCAGCGATTGTCGGCATCAATGGTGCCGGCAAGTCTACGCTGCTTAAAATTATTATGGGCGAAGAAACGTCCGATGCCGGTGAAGTGATTCTTGCAAAGGATAAGACAATCGGCTACTTAGCACAGTATCAGGATGTATCCGGTCACAGAACCATCTATGATGAGGTTCTTTATGCAAGAACCGATATTCTGGAAATGGAACAGAAACTTCGTGATATGGAGTCTGAGATGAACAGCCGTACCGGTGAAGAATTAGAAAAGCTGATGGATATTTATCACCGCCAGAGCCATGAATTTGAACTGCAGGGCGGATATGCATACCGCAGTGAAGTGACCGGTATTTTAAAAGGACTTGGTTTTTCAGATGAAGATTTGAGCAAACAGATGAGCGAGTTATCCGGAGGACAGAAAACAAGAGTTTCCCTTGGCAAACTTTTAGTCACAAAGCCGGATGTACTGCTTTTAGATGAGCCGACGAACCATCTGGATATGGAGTCGATCCGCTGGCTTGAGAATTTTCTGCGGGCTTACAAAGGGGCTGTTGTGATCGTAGCACATGACCGTTATTTTCTGGATCGTGTTGTCACAAAAGTTGTAGAGATTTTCCAGCATAAAGCGTATGTATATCAGGGAAATTATTCGGATTTTGCAAAGAAAAAAGCAAAAGTTCGTGAAGATCTGTTAAAACAGTATTACAACCAGCAGCGTGAGATCAGACACCAGGAAGAAGTTATTACAAAATTAAAATCATTCAACCGCGAAAAATCTATCAAGCGTGCGGAAAGCCGTGAGAAAATGTTAGATAAGATTGAACGCATTGAAAAGCCGGTTGAGGATAATACGGATATTAAGATCGTGTTAGAGCCAAATGTGGTCAGCGGAAATGACGTCCTTACCGTGTCAAATCTTGCAAAATCCTATCCGCCGGTCACATTGTTTTCGGATATTTCATTTGAGATCAAACGTGGGGAACGGGTGGCGCTGATCGGTAACAATGGAACTGGTAAAACGACCATACTAAAGATCATCAATAATCTGATTCCGGCAGATGGCGGTACCGTGACACTTGGTTCGAATGTGCATATCGGATATTACGATCAGGAACATCAGCTTTTACATATGGAAAAGACGATCTTTGAGGAAATCTCAGATGCCTATCCGGGACTGAATAATACGAAGATCCGCAATGTGTTAGCAGCATTTTTGTTTACAAATGATGATGTGTTTAAGCGCATTTCAGATTTGAGCGGTGGAGAGAGAGGACGTGTTTCCTTAGCAAAATTAATGCTTTCCGATGCGAATTTTCTGATTCTTGATGAGCCGACGAACCATTTGGATATTACATCCAAAGAAATTTTGGAATCTGCGTTAAACCAGTATACCGGAACCGTATTTTTCGTTTCCCATGACCGCTATTTTATCAATCAGACGGCGACGAGGATCCTTGAGCTGACAGGTGAGACGGTTGTAAATTATATTGGAAACTATGATTATTATCTGGAAAAACACGATATCATGACGCAACTGTATGTAAAACCACAGGAAATATCGGATATTCAGGCAGGAAAACAGGATGTTGCGGTAAATAAACTTGACTGGCAGGCGCAGAAGGCAGAACAGGCAAGGATCCGTAAGATTGAAAACAGTCTGAAAAAAATAGAAGATGAGATTGCAGCATTAGAAGAAGAGATAAGCGCGATCGATAAAGAATGTGCGAAGCCGGAAAATGCAGTCAATTCCGCAAAGTTAAATGAACTTGCTGGACGACAGCAGGAGTGCAGGGAACGCCTTGAAATCTGCTATGAAACGTGGGAAGATCTGTCAATGCAGCTGGATGGAGCTAAAGATAGTTAAAAATTTCACACATTGACAGACACAGGGGAAATCACTATAATAAACGAGAGAACGTAAGAAAGGTGGAACCTTTTGTGCAGGAAAAAGAGATATCACAGGCAGTGATCCGAAGGATGCCGCGTTATTACCGTTACCTCGGAGAACTATTAGATGCCGGTGTGGAACGTATATCATCCAATGATCTGAGCAAACGGATGAATGTGACCGCATCCCAGATCAGACAGGATCTGAATAATTTTGGCGGGTTCGGTCAGCAGGGCTACGGCTATAATGTAAAATATTTATATGAAGAGATCGGTAAGATCTTAGGTTTGAATGAGAGACACAATATTATTGTAATGGGTGCCGGTAACCTTGGTCAGGCACTTACCAATTATGTAAAATTTGAGAAACTTGGCTTTGTTATCATAGGACTTTTTGATGTAAATCCGGCGCTTGACGGAGTGACTGTACGCGGGATCAAAATCCGTATGTTAGATGAATTAGAGAGTTTCTGTGAAGAAAATCAGGTAGATATCGCAGCGCTGACCATGCCGAAGGAAAAGGCAGATGCGATTGCAAACAGGCTGGTCGGACTTGGAATCCGCGCAATCTGGAATTTTGCCCATGTAGATCTTGAATTGATCGACAAAAATGTTGTCGTGGAGAATGTACATCTTTCCGACAGTCTGATGCAGTTGTCTTACAACATTGTCAGAAACAAAAAGCAGAAGAAAACGGCAACTGAAAAGGTGCTGTAAATGTAGAGAGCAAATAGCTGCCGCACAGATTTATGTGCGGCGTTTTTTGCCTTATAAAACAAGGAGAAAAATCCTCTGCTCCTGCAAAGGCAGTCGCATTTTGCTCCGCAAAACAAGGAG
>OGEJ01000708.1_pt1 | contig 10848 bp, 7 predicted proteins | sample 1570701 | NCBI WGS metagenome assembly OGEJ01 (sample SAMEA2582140, study PRJEB24529) | metagenome | biome: Human gut stool | place: China | collected 2011
CAAGTTTGTGCGTAAGCACAAATCTTACGTGTGAAAAATCTTATTTTTCACACTACCCTCCATTCCTGTGCTGCTTTTTACACACTTTATGTTTATGCTCCAATACAGCTGCTACGTATCAATAATATATTTCCACATTATTCTTTTTCACGCAGCTCATCTGCAATCTCACTGATCCTGCGCAGCCTGTGGTTCACTCCCGATTTTCCGACCGGAGGATCGAGATATGTTCCCAGTTCCTTAAGCGGTGTATCCGGATACTCTAACCGCAGCAACGCCATTTCTTTTAGGTTTTCAGGCAGACTGTCTAAGCCTGCATTCTGTTTAATATATTCAATATCGCCAAGCTGTTTTACGGCTGCCGCCACAGTCTTGCTGATATTTGCCGTCTCACAATTTACCTTTCGGTTGACAGAATTTCTCATTTCTTTTAAGATACGCACATTTTCAAGATTCATCAGTGCCACATGTGCTTCCATGATATTTAACATATCCACGATCTGGGCACCTTCCTTTAAATATACGACCTGGTGTTTCTTTCGTTCTACGATCTTTGCTTCCATCTCAAAACTGTTGATTGCATCCTGAAGCTGTTTCGCCTGCGCAATTTCCCGGCAGACAATCTCAAAATGATAAGACTTATTCGGATCACTGATCGATCCACCTGCTAAAAATGCTCCCCGGATATATGCCCGCCTGCAACATGTCTGCTGCAGTAAAATACCATTTACCGTCTCTGTGATGTCTGCACACCTTAAAGACTGATTCCACATCTTGATTGTCTCAAGAATGCGTTCCGGTGGCAATGTATCTATCTCTTCTATATTAACATGGAACAGCTGTGCCAGTAACAGTCCATATTTTTCCTGCAGAAGCGGATTTTCCGAATCCAGCACATCTCCCGCATCCCCGATCAGCTGCTGACGCTTTCCGTCAAAAGCAACTAACGCCGCAAGTTCAGCGATCTGACAATGTCTGCTCTTTCCACTCTGCTTTGCTAACTCCTGTTTCACTTCACTTGAAAAAGACATCTTTTATTTTCCCCTTAAAGCATCTTTGCCAATATCACGATGCTCGATTTTCAGTCCATAACCCTTTTTCCCTGACAGACGTTTGTATAATTCATTTGCCAGTGTTACAGACCTGTGTTTTCCTCCCGTACATCCTATGGAGATCACAAGCTGATTCTTGCCCTCCGTGATATAATTCGGGATCAGAAACTCTAACATATCTTCAAGTTTGTCCAAAAAAACATTTGCTTCCTGAAACTGCATGACATAATCCTGAATTTCTTTATCATTTCCGGTCTTTGCCCGTAAACCCTCCACATAATACGGGTTTGGTAAAAAACGGACATCAAATACCAGATCAGAATCGACCGGTATTCCATATTTAAATCCAAATGACAAAATCGTAATAAACAGATTCTTGTAGTCCTGATTCTGTATAAATATTTTGTCCAACTCCGCTTTTAACTCTCTCGTCAAAAGCTGGCTTGTATCTATAATATAATCTGCGCGTTCCTTTAAAAACGCCAGACGCTTTCTTTCCTCTTCAATTCCCTTGTCCACGCGTTCGCCGCCCGCTAAAGGATGATTTCTTCTCGTTTCCTTATATCGTTTTACCAGAACAGAATCTTCGGCATCCAAAAACAGGATCTCGTATTCAACCCCATTATCCTTCATGTGGTCTAATACACCATGCAGCTCATCAAATGACTGTCCGCTTCTGATATCGATGCCGACTGCAACTTTCTGCAGTTCTGCGCTCTGTAATGTTGTAAGTTCCACAAACTTTTCCAGCAATGGGATCGGTAGATTATCCACGCAATAAAACCCAATATCTTCCATCATTTTTATCGCTGTACTTTTTCCTGCTCCTGACATTCCTGTTAAAATTACGAACTTCATCTTTTTTCTCCATTTCAAAACGCTTTGCGCGCATCCAAATCCTGTTTAAAATTCACCGATCATCTTAACTTCCGGCTCTAATCTGACACCAAACTTTTCTTCTACAATATCCGCTACATTCTGCATCAGGGTTCTTACATCTGCCGCTGTTGCATTTCCGCGGTTGATGACAAATCCACAGTGTTTTTCCGACACCTGCGCTTCTCCCACCAGATAACCTCTTAATCCCGCATCCATGATCAGTTTTCCTGCAAAATATCCTTCCGGTCTTTTAAATGTACTTCCCGCACTCGGATATTCAAGCGGCTGTTTTTCCACTCTCTGCTTCTTTAACTCCTCCATGCGGGCACGGATTGCTGTCTCTTCCCCGTGTTTCAGTTTGATCTTAGCTCCCGTTACAATGTAGCCTTTTTTTAAAATACAGCTTGTCCGGTAACCCAGTTCAAGCTCTTCTGCAGAAAGAATCTTCTCATTTCCTTCCTGATCTAAGACGGTCACGGCGGTTAAAATATCTTTCATCTCACCACCGTAAGCGCCCGCATTCATGACAACTGCACCACCGATTCTGCCCGGGATACCGGCAGCGAATTCCATACCGGTCAGTCCGTGCTCCGCAGCACGGTTTGCTGTCTTTGACAGCAGCATTCCCGCACCCACGGTGATACAGTCGTCCTCCACACAAATCTCATCTTCTTTTGACAGCATCTCGATCACAAGTCCCCGGATCCCGCGGTCGCCCACTAAAAGATTGCTCCCGTTTCCGATGACCTGATACGGGACATCATACTTCCTGCACAGACGGATGACCGCCGCAAGCTCTGTTCCCTTTGGCTGCACTAAAATATCTGCCGGGCCGCCCACACGGAATGTCGTATGTTTTTTCATCGGTTCGTCCGTAAAAATTCTGTTTTCTGCTGTGACTGCTTTAAGTTCTGTCAAAAACTGCTGATTCATGCTTTCCTCAATTCTGTGGTCTTACGCTTCTTTTAAGAATGCGACATAACCGTTATATGCTTCATATAAGTCTACTTTGCTGATGAGTTCCCACGGAGCATGCATGTTTAACACTGCAACACCGCTGTCGATAACACTCATTCCATAGTTTGCCAGAATGTATGCGATAGTTCCACCGCCACCCTGATCTACTTTTCCGAGCTCTGCCGTCTGGAATGACACATTGTTGTTATCCATGATATTTCTTAAATATCCGACATACTCTGCATTGGCATCGTTAGAGCCGGATTTCCCTCTCGCTCCGGTGTATTTGTTAAATACAAGTCCTCTTCCAAAATATGCTGCATTGCGTTTTGTCATAACAGACGGATAATTCGGATCAAATGCAGCGGATACATCCGATGAAAGTACTTTGGAGTTTTTCAGGGCACGTCTTAATTTTAATTCCGAATAATCTTCTGCTGCATTCATGACCTCTGCAACGGTATTTTCGAAGAAACGTGACTGCATGCCGCTTGCCCCGACACTGCCGATTTCCTCTTTGTCTACAAGCAGGCAGACACTCGTGATCTCCGGTTTTTCCATTGCAAGCATTGCCATAAAGGAAGGGTATGCACATACTCTGTCATCATGTCCATATCCCATGATGATGCTGCGGTCAAAACCGTAATCTCTTGCCTCTCCTGCCGGAACGACCTCGATCTCTGCAGATAAGAAATCTTCTTCCTCTATATCATATTCTTTTGCAAGGATCTTCATGATATTTGCTTTTACTTTTTCTTTTGCAGCCTCTTTGTCATCGCCCGCTTCCTCTGCCGGAATACTTCCGATGATCAGATCAAGGTTCTCTCCCTCGATCACCTTCGCTGCCTTTTTCTCAAGCTGCTCTCCGGATAAATGGATCAAAAGATCGCTGACGCCAAATACCGGATCGCCCGGTTTGTCTCCGACATTGACTTTTACAACGGTACCGTCTTTTTTGGCGATCACACCGTGCAGTGCAAGTGGAAGTGTCACCCACTGGTATTTCTTGATTCCACCATAATAATGGGTGTCTAACATTGCGAAATCGGTATCCTCATATAACGGATCCTGTTTTAAATCCATACGCGGGGAATCGATATGTGCGCCAAGGATGTTCATTCCAGCCTCTAAGCCTTTCTTTCCGATCACGAACATGGCAATTCCTTTTCCCATGTTATTCGCATACACACGGTCGCCTGCTTTTAATTTTGTTCCTTTTTCTAATACTTCATCCAGATTTACAAAACCTGCTTTCTCGGCTCTTTTTGCAAATTCTGTGGTACATTCACGCTCTGTTTTGCACTCAGAAATAAATTTTCTGTAATCCTCTGCAAACTGAAATACCTCTTCTCTTTTTTTGCCTTCCGGGTATTTCTCCCATGCGTTTTTTCTTTCCATGACTGATATTGCCTCCATTTATGCTATTCTTTTGACTCCGGGCTTTTACTCATCATCGTCCGAAGATTTTTTTGTGAGATTTTCCTGCACACGGCGGTAAAGCTCCTGTGCTGCATTGTATCCCATCTTTTTCTGTCTGTGGTTGACAGCCGCCGCCTCACAGATGACGGCAAGGTTACGTCCCGGACGGATCGGGAGTGAGTGACATACTACCTTGTTGCCAAGAAACTCTGTATATTCTTCCTCTAATCCAAGACGGTCGTACTCATTTTCTTTCTTCCAGTCCTCTAACTTGATCACAAGGTCGATCTGCTGTTTTTCCTTGACACATTCTACACCAAACAGTGTTTTCACATCGATGATTCCGATACCGCGAAGTTCGATAAAGTAACGTGTGATATCCGGTGACGTTCCGATGAGTGTATGCTCATTGATCTTGCGGATTTCCACCACATCATCCGTTACAAGACGATGTCCTCGTTTGATCAGTTCGAGTGCAGCCTCACTTTTTCCGATACCACTCTCACCCATGATCAGAAGTCCTTCGCCGTAGACATCTACTAAAACGCCATGGATTGTAATACACGGTGCAAGCTGTTCATTCAGACAATAAATAAGCTCTGCCATGAATTCGGAAGTACTGCGTTTTGTGCCAAGCACCGGAATATTTTTCTCCTCTGCAATTTTCAGGAAAGAATCATCCGGCCGCAGATCCCTGCAGAAAATAACACACGGAATATCATATCCCATAAATTCACTGTAAATCTTTTCACGTTTTTCCTCGTCTAACTGCTGCAGATATGTGTACTCTACCGTACCGATGATCTGAACCCTCGACTGTTCAAAGTGTTTAAAATAACCACTGAGCTGTAACGCCGGTCTGTTTACATCACTGATCATAATGCGATGTCCCTTTAATTCCATATCCGGCAGAAAATTACATAAATCCATGATCTGCGCGATCTTTGCTACTCCAACACCTTCCATATCCTTTGTCCTCTCCTAAACATATTTTTCGTAACGATTCTGACGACATTTTACCATAGATACCGGAATTCTTCAACTTGAATACCCGTGTTTATCTTCCCGGAAAAAAGAATAAACTGCCCGTGCCGCCTGCTCATTCATCGACTCTGTCTTTGCGAGTTCTTCCTCCGAAGCCTCACGGATCGCCTCAAGTGACTGGAACCGGCGCATTAAGGCTTTTCTTCGTGCCGGACCGATGCCCGGAATATCGTCAAGTACGGAATGTACCTGTTCTTTGCTTCTTAAAGATCTGTGATACTCGATGGCAAAACGGTGCGCTTCATCCTGGATCCTCGTGATCAGTTTAAAGCCCTCGCTTGTCCGGTCGATCGGTATCTCTTTATTCTGATAGTATAACCCTCTGGTGCGGTGATTATCATCCTTTACCATACCGCAGACCGGAATATTTATTTTCAGTTCATCAAGCACTTTTAATGCAATGTTTACCTGTCCGCGGCCGCCATCCATCATGATCAGATCCGGAAATCTTGTGAAACTTCCATATTCCTCTGACATTTCCCGTTCTGCAAGTTCTTTTTTCTCCTGCATACCGTGCGTAAAACGTCTGGTCAAAACCTCATGCATGGATGCGTAATCGTCCGGCCCTGTGATGGTTTTTAATTTGAATTTACGATAATCACTGCGTTTTGGTTTTCCCTTTTCGTAGACGATCATGGATCCTACCGTCTCAAAACCGTTGATGTTGGAAATATCAAATGCCTCCACGCGGGAAAGTCCCTCCATCCCCAGAAGATGCTCGATCTCTTTCATCGCGCCGATGGTTCTTCCCTCCTCGCGTTTGATCTTCTCGCGATCCTGGGAAAGTACAAGCTCTGCATTTTTCTGCGCCAGCTCTACCAATTTTTCCTTCATACCTTTTTGCGGAACACGGATATAAACCCTGGCTCCTCTTTTTTCGGTTAACCACTCGGCTAAGACCTCGTGATCCTCGATCTCCTCCGGCAGCATGATCTCCCTTGGAATAAACGGCGTTCCCGAATAAAACTGTTTTAAAAAAGTTGTTAAAATCTGGCTTTTGGTATCCTCTGTCCCGACCCTGACATAAAAATGATCCCTGCCGATCAGCTTTCCGTCACGGATGAAAAATACCTGCACCACGGCATCCCTGTCATCCGATGCAAGCGCGATGATGTCTTTATCCTCACCGTCGGTATGCGTGATCTTCTGTTTTTGCGCGATCTGGCGCACACTGCCTAAAAGCTCCCGGTATTCGATTGCCTTTTCAAATTCCAGATTTTCGGATGCCTCGTTCATTTTTTCTTCTAAGGATTTTAAGATCGGTGCATAGTTTCCATTTAAAAATTCGACGGCAGCATCGATTCTTTCCCGGTATTCTTCCCTGCTGATATAACCCTGACAGGGTGCCTGGCACTGATGGATATGGTAATTTAAACATGGGCGCTCTTTGCCGGTATCTCTCGGCAGTACACGGTTACAGGTACGAAGCTGGTAAAGCTTATTGATCAGCTCGATCGTATCTTTTACTGCCCCCGCACTGGTGTATGGCCCAAAATATCTCGATTTGTCTTTTTTCTGCTGACGTGAAAAGAGTACCCGTGGGAAATCCTCACCGACCGTCACACGGATATAGGGATAAGTCTTGTCATCGCGCAGCATGGTATTGTATTTTGGACAATGTTCCTTGATCAGGTTGCACTCCAACACAAGCGCCTCTAATTCCGAGTCCGTAATAATATACTCGAAACGTGCGATCTGTTTTACCATCTGTGCCTTTTTGATGCCCTCATCATGACTCGGCTGGAAATACTGGTGTACTCTCTTTCGTAAACTGACAGCCTTACCGATATAGATGATCGCATCGTGGCTGTCATGCATAATATAAACTCCCGGCTGATCCGGGAGTTTTTTTAATTCTTCTGCGATGTTAAACATGAAACCTCATTCCTGCTCTGATCGTTCTGTTTATACTTATCCTGCTGATATTTATCTTATTTTTCAGCTTTTATTTCTGATACTTCTGCAGCGAAGCCTCTGCTGCGTTATTTCTGGTGTTCCTCATGTGCTGCTGTCTGATCGTCTACGACCTGATCAATAAAACTGCCCTTTTCCAAGGATACAGTATTCTGATCTTCCGCTGCACGTGAAGTTTCTGCTTCTGCCTGATTTTTTATTTCTGTCTGTCCTTCCGTTTTTGCATGTTCTTCTGTTTTCGCCTGCTCTAACGCATTTTTAGCATCCTCTGCCTGCTCGAAGAATGTTTTTTTCTCCTCTTCTTCCGGCTCCGGGATTCCTTTTAATTCACGGAAAATCTTCATAAATTCTTTTCCGGTGATCGTCTCATGCTCGTAGAGATATCCTGAAATCTTGTCGAGAACCTCCCTGTTTTCTTCAAGCATGCGGTATGCTTCATCGTAGCTGTTGTTGATGATGGAAAGTACTTCCTGATCGATCTGTGCTGCAGTCTCCTCACCACAGATCAGTCCTGCACGGTTGTCTAAGTACTGGTTCTCAACCGTTGCCAGACACATCATACCAAATTTATCGGACATACCGTACTGTGTGACCATCGCTCTCGCGATCGAAGTCGCACTCTCGATATCGTTGGCTGCACCGCTCGTCGCAGAACCAAATACCAGCATCTCTGCCGCACGGCCTGCCATATAAGTCGTGATCTTTGCAAGCAGTTCATCTTTGGTCTGTAAATATTTTTCTTCTTCCGGTGTCTGTAATGTATATCCAAGTGCGCCCATGGTACGCGGTACGATTGTGATCTTCTGTACCGGCTCGGTATTTTTCTGCAGTGCAGTTACCATTGCATGACCGACTTCGTGATAAGATACGATCTTGCGCTCCTTATCGCTCATGATGCGGTCTTTCTTCTCTTTTCCACCGACCGCAACAAGCTCAAATGCATCAAACAGATCAGACTGGTTTACAAACTTTCTGCCATTTTTTACTGCATTGATGGCAGCCTCATTGATCATATTGGCAAGATCGGAACCTACAAGTCCTGCCGTTGCAAGCGCAAGTGCATCAAGGTCTACGGTCTCATCCATCATGACATCTTTGGAATGAACCTTTAATGTCTCTAAACGTCCCTTTAAGTCCGGTTTATCGACAATGATACGACGGTCAAAACGTCCCGGACGGAGTAACGCTTTATCAAGTACCTCCGGACGGTTGGTCGCTGCTAAGATCAGAAGTCCCTTGGATGTATCAAATCCATCCATCTCTGCCAGTAACTGGTTTAACGTCTGCTCACGCTCGTCATTGCCGCCGTAACGGGTATCACGGCTCTTACCGATCGCATCGATCTCATCGATAAAGATGATACATGGTGCCTGTTTCTGTGCTTCTTTAAACAGGTCACGCACACGGGATGCTCCGACACCGACAAACATCTCCACAAAATCAGAACCTGCCAGTGAGAAGAACGGAACCTTCGCCTCACCTGCAACTGCTTTTGCAAGCAGTGTCTTACCGGTACCAGGAGGTCCGACTAAAAGTGCACCCTTCGGCAGTTTTGCACCGATCTCGGAATATTTCTTCGGGTTATGCAGGAAATCAACAACCTCCTGTAAGGATTCTTTTGCCTCGTCCTGTCCGGCTACATCCTTAAATGTAACACCCGTCTGTTTTTCCACGTAAACTTTCGCATTGCTCTTGCCAACACCCATGGCACCGCCGCCCATACGCTTCATCAAAACGCCCATCAGTATCCAGATCAGTACGAGTGGAAGCAGGAAGCTTAAAATATTGTAAATCCATGTGGAGGTGTTGTCCGGGATCACACGGGAGATCGTGATTCCCTTATCCTTCAATAAAGGAAGCAGATCCGGATCATCCAAACGTCCACAATAATAAGTCTGTTCCTGAAGATATGAATTCTTGTTTTCAGAAACCGGTGTGATATTGATCTGGTAAGAATCAAATTCCACCGACTCAACTTTTCCATCTTCTACCATCTGAAGGAAGTCAGAATAACTGATCTCCGAAGTGCTCATGGAAGTATACCGGTTCATGACCATGCTCATAATGAACAATGATACCAGTGATACAAGGATAAACACCATGATCATCTGGCCATTCTTGTTATTCTTATTGTTATTATCCCCATTATTGCCGTTGTTATTATTGTTACCATTGCTGCCATTATTTCCCGGACCGCCGCTGCCATAGCCGCCTCCGCCGTATCCGTTATTGCCGTTATTGTAATTGCTCTGGTTATCCATAAATCTATCCTTTCCACAGCCAGATTCTGGTTTGTCTGGCTGGACTTATCGTATTGAATTATTTTCTTACGGCAAAAGTTCTCCTAATCTTTCAACCGTAATGAAACATTAAATTCTTTCTTATTATATTGAAATTAAACTTCAAAAGCAATACATTGTTCGTGAAGTTTTCCTTTCATTTCTAAAGATTTTATAAACTCACTCGGATTAACTGCTAAAATTTTTTTATTTTTTTATAGATTTTAGAAAAACATCGTAGTATACTATTTCAGTTAAAAAAATTGTGTAATGTTTCCGCTGCACCCAGGCAGCGTTTCATTACCATATACAAACTAAGAGGATTTTGTTACTAATCATTATATTTCACATTTTTAGAGGAGGATAACCCTATGCCTGTAAAATACGTTTTTGTCACCGGTGGTGTTGTATCCGGTCTCGGTAAAGGTATCACCGCTGCTTCCCTCGGAAGACTTTTAAAAGCACGCGGATACAAAGTTACCATGCAGAAATTCGACCCTTACATCAACATCGATCCAGGAACCATGAACCCAATCCAGCACGGAGAAGTTTTCGTCACAGATGACGGTGCTGAAACTGACCTTGACCTTGGACATTATGAGCGTTTCATCGATGAGAGCTTAACCAAAAATTCCAATGTCACAACCGGAAAAGTATACTGGTCCGTTCTTCAGAAAGAACGCCGCGGAGATTTTGGCGGAGGAACTGTTCAGGTAATCCCTCATATTACAAATGAGATCAAGAGCCGTTTTTACCGTAATCCGGCTGCAACAGATACTGAGATTGCTATCATCGAAGTCGGCGGTACAGTAGGTGATATTGAAAGCCAGCCTTTCCTTGAATCCATCCGTCAGTTTCAACATGAGCGCGGAGCAGAAAATGTTATTCTGATCCATGTTACTCTGATTCCTTATTTAAGAGCATCTCAGGAAATGAAGACAAAACCGACACAGGCAAGTGTAAAAGAACTTCAGGGAATGGGAATCCAGCCGGATATCATTGTCTGCCGTTCCGAATATCCACTGGATGATGCGATGAGAAACAAGATTTCTCTGTTCTGTAATCTCCCGGCTGACCATGTACTTCAGAACCTGGATGTAGAATATCTCTATGAGGCACCACTTGCCATGGAGAAAGAGCATCTTGCACAGGTTGTATGTGAATCTCTGCATCTTGACTGCCCGGAACCAGATCTTGCTGACTGGACTGATATGGTTGAAAACCTTCGTCATCCAACTCAGGAAGTTACTGTCGCGCTGGTTGGAAAATATATCCAGCTTCATGACGCATACATCAGTGTTGTA
>OGEJ01000713.1_pt1 | contig 10789 bp, 12 predicted proteins | sample 1570701 | NCBI WGS metagenome assembly OGEJ01 (sample SAMEA2582140, study PRJEB24529) | metagenome | biome: Human gut stool | place: China | collected 2011
GGCAGGAGGACAATACTCGCGTCAAGAGCACAGCGGCCTTTGACAAGCAGTATCTGGAAGGTCGATATGGTGCAGATCCCTACCTTTCCAATATGCTGACAGGGAGGGACTGGGCATGAGTCTGAAGCCTCCGAAAAAGAGTGACCTTGGAAAAAGCTGGATGAAGAATCGCCGTGATAAGGCGAGGATGATTCAGCCGGAATACCACTTGATTGCATCTGAAGGTACAGAAACCGAGCCGCAGTATTTTGGCGCAATTCAACGGATTATCAATTCTAAGTACCGTGATAGAATCCAGCTAAAGGTAGAGGGCATTGGCGACAATACGGTGAATCTGTTGATGAAAGCTCGTCAATACGTTCAGAATAACGGCATTGTGTTTAAGCACGTCTGGATTGTCTATGACACAGATGATTTTCCGGCAGAAAATATCGACATGGTAGCACAGCTGTGCGAAGAATACAGTGCACAAGGTGAGACGATTTACCATGCTGTATGGTCGAACCAGTGCGTAGAACTGTGGTATTTGCTGCATTTTATGTATATGGATACTGATATTGACAGATCTCGTTACTGGCCGAAGCTGAGCGATTGGCTGAAAAACATTGGTGCAGGTGGCTACGAGAAGAACCGCCCGGATATGTATGAAGTGCTGCGGCCTTACATGGACATTGCAATTGCTAATGCAAAGCGATTGGACAAGCAGAATGAGGGACGGAAACCCTCTGAGTCAGCACCCGGAACGAAAGTCTATGAGTTGGTTGAGATGTTGAAGCCTTATCTTTCGGACACGCAGTAACTTTAACGCTGGAAATGTGTGATGTGCTTGATAAAGTGGAAAACAGAGGCATTGAAAAAGGAATCGTGAAAGGTGAGAGCTGTGGTGAAAACAAAATGGCTCTACTGGTAAAGAAGCTCTTTGAACAAAATCGCATTGACGATGTAAAGAGGGCTTCTGAAGATGAAAAGAGTCGTTCTGAACTGATGAAAGCGCTTGGAATCAACTGAAAAATTGAAAATAGCGATGTGCCGTTGTTCCGAACGCTCTGTAATTTTGGCACCCGCCCAGGCTGCGACCAAGACCCCCGCAAGGTTTTGCGTGAGCGCTTGAAAAAGCACAAATAAAGCAAACGACCGCCACGGTTTCCGAAGCAGGAAGCCGGGGCGGTTTTTGTGTTGACTGGCAGAATATCCAAACGGTAAAATATACATGCAACAATTTCCGGAGTGGATGTGGAAATTCTGAACGTGGAACGAATTGAGCAAAAATGCTATAATTTTAACAGCGATAAGAAAATAAATGTGCTAATCAACAGGCCGGGGGAGGTGAAAAGATGGACGAGCGGATCTGGACAATCGCTGAAATACTGGACCAAAGTGGCTCTATGACGGCGGATGAACTGGCCGCACAACTGAAACTCAGCGGCAAAACAGTGCGGAGCCTGATTAAGACCTACGCAAAGGAGATGCAGGAAAATGGCTTTTGCATCACAGCCAAACCCGGCATGGGGTTCGGCATTGAGATCACGGATGCACAGACGTATGTGTCGGGCAGCAAACCACAGCAGGGAGAACAGACCGGCATCTCGCAGGACGCGCAGGAGCGGATACAGCGGCTGAGACAGTATCTGCTGGAAAAGGATGGCTATTCCAAGCTGGATGATCTAAGCGAGCAGTTTTTCGTGTCGCGGCGGTCAATCTCCAACGATCTGCGCGAAGTGGAGCGGCAGCTGGCAGAATACGGGCTGAGCATCCGCCGCAAACCGGGCTACGGCATCTGCGTGGTAGGCCGTGAGACGAACCGTAGGATTTGCATTGCGGCGCAGCGGGACGAGAGCCGCCCGGTCGGGCAGCAGATACAGGAGCTGGTCAGCCGGGTGCTGGAAAAAGAAAAATTCGCCATGTCCACGATGGCGCTGGATAATCTGGCGGTCCACCTTGAGGTCGCAGTGGAGCGCATCCGCACAGGGCATGCGATAGAAAGCTCGGATGGTATGCAGGCGGACCTTCCGGAGCGGATCCTAGAAGTGGCCAGCCACATCGCCGTGCAGATCGAAAACATGACGGGCGTGGCTTTTCCACTGCCGGAGGTCTGCTACATTGCTATGCATCTGAACGGCAAACAGATGTACCGGGCAAACGCAATGACCTCGGATGAAAATTTGGTGATTCCGCAGGAGGTCAACCGCATCGTATCGGATATGATCGAGCAAATCTATGAGGCATTCCGCATCGACTTCCGGGACAATCTGGAATTGCGCATGGGCCTGTGCATGCACATGGTGCCCTTGCTGGCGCGGATCAAGAGTGGGATGCGGATGAAGAACCCGATCCTGCAGGATATCAAGCGGGAGTATCCGCTGGCCTACGAGATGGCCACGCAGGCGTGCAGCGTGTTGCAAGACGTCAGCCCGAACCCCATCAAGGAGGACGAGATCGGTTATATCGCCGTCAGCTTTGCGCTGGCACTGGAACGGCAGAAGGCCAAAGAGTGGGCACCTAAAAACATCCTGATCGTCTGCGCCAGCGGCAAAGGCAGCGCCCAGCTGCTGGCTTACCGCTACCAGCAGAAATTCGGAAAGAATTTGGGCCGGGTACAGACCTGTGACGTGATCGGGCTGCGGAGCGTGAACTTCAGTAAGATCGACTATGTGTTTTCCACGGTGCCTATTCCCATTTATGTCCCGGTGCCCATCCGACAGATCCAGTTCTTCCCCACCGAAAAAGAACTGACCCAGATGAAAAAGCTCTTGATGCAGGGCAAAAAGGGGACTGTGGAAGAATATTTCAGCCCGGAGCTATTTCTGCCACATCTCAACTGCGAAACACGGGAGCAGGTACTGGAACAGATGTGCCGGTTCGTGTGCGGCAAAAAAAAGCTGCCGGATGATTTTTTACAGCTCGTGAAAAAGCGGGAATCGCTGGCCGCCACTTCGTTTGGTGGGCTGGTGGCAATGCCGCATCCGTGGAAGGCAGTCAGCAAAGATACCTTCGTCTGCCTTGCCATTCTGGACAAGCCCGTGCAGTGGGGCGAAGCAAAGGTACAGGTGGTATTTCTGGTGTCCATCGCGGACGATGCCACCGCAAAACTGCAAAAATTCTATCAGGTTGTTGCGCAGCTTATGGTCGATGAAGCCTGCATCTGCAAATTGATCGCAGAGCGCCGGTTCGAGGTCCTGTTGGGGCTGCTGAGACAAAAAGAACAAGGACTGGAGGAACAAGAAAATGGTTGATGACGAGAAGTACGAAGTTGCATTTGAAATTATCGCCTGCGCTGGTGATGCAAAATCGCTGGCACTGATGGCAATCGAGGAGGCCCGCAACGGCAATTTTGAACAGGCCGAAAAAAATCTGGCCGAAGCAAGAGAGCAGATGGCCAAGGCGCACGATGTACAGAACGATATGCTGCAGAGCGAAGCTCAGGGCAAGAGCGTGGAACTGAACATCGTGCTGATCCACGCAGAGGATCACCTGACCATGGCAATCATGTCCATCGATTTTGCAGAAGAGTTCATTGAACTCTATAAGCAGAATCATAAATAAACACGGAACACAAGAAAGGAAGGATCGTTATGAAAATCATGCTGGCTTGCTGCTTGGGAATGTCCACGAGCGTCGTCGTCCAGAAGATGAAGGACGCTGCAAAGGAGCAAGGCAAGGACTATGAGATCTGGGCTGTGGATCAGAACAAGATTGCGGAGAACGTTGGCAACTTTGATGTGCTGCTGCTGGGCCCGCAGGTGCGCCATCTGCAGCGCAAGGTCAAGGCAACTGTGGGTGACAGTGCACCGGTGGCGGTCATTGATGCACTGGCCTATGGCCGCTGCAACGGTGCTGCCATTCTGAAGCAGGCCGAGGATCTGGTGAACAACGGCTGAGTTGTTTGGAAAATCCCTTTTGGAGGAGAAAAAACATGAGTAAATTTAGCGACAAGTTCGTTGATGGCATGAGCCTAGTGGCCGAAAAAGTGGACGAAAACAAGTTCCTTGGTGCAATCAAGGATTCGTTCACCATCTACATGCCGTTCGTTATCGTTGGCTCGTTCATGAACCTGTTCAACACCATCCTGTGCAGCACCACTACCGGCCTTGCCAAGTGGGTCCCCGCACTGGAAGCACTGAAGCCTATCTTTACCGCTGCAAACTTTGCAACGCTGTCTTGCATGACCCTGCCCATCGTGTTCCTGATCGGTCTCAAGCTGGGCAAGAAGAACAATGTGCCGGAGCATATCTCCGCTATTATGGCGCTGGCTTCCTATCTGACCATCTGCCCGCAGATCGTCTCTGTAGTGGTGGACGACAAGACTGGCACCGCCAGTGGCCTGCCCGGTGCAGCATTGGGTTCTCAGGGTCTGTTCGTGGGTATGCTGGTCGCCATTCTGGCAAGCCAGCTGTTCGCCTTCCTGATGACCTTCGATAAGCTCAAGATCAAGATGCCGGCATCTGTTCCCACTGCTATCACTACTTCTTTCAACGCTCTGATCCCCATCGTGCTCACCCTGTTGGGTGTTTCCGTTGGCGGTTACGCATTCCGTCAGATCAGCGGCCAGTACCTGACCGACTGGATCTACACCACCATCCAGCATCCTCTGGAGAATGCATTCCAGAGTCCTGCCGGTCTGTTCATCATCATTCTGGTCTGCCGTGCATTCTGGTTCCTGGGTATCCATGGTGACCTGATCATCAAGCCTGTGCGTGACCCGTTCTTAGCTGCTGCTCTGGCTGCAAACGTTGCCGCTGTTGCTGCTGGTCAGATTCCGTCCTCGCCAATCACCTACGGCTTCTGGGTCGCATTTGTGGTTCTGCCGGTTTCTCTGCCCGTCTGTCTGGCCATCTTCTTGGTGTCTAAGCGTGAAGATTATCGCGCTGTTGCCAAAGTTGCCATTGGCCCCGCACTGTTCGGCATCAGCGAGCCCATGGTCTTTGGCCTGCCTCTGGTTTTGAACACCACCATGCTGATTCCCTCCATCCTCTCTGTTATGCTGTGCTCCGGTACTGCACTGTTTGCAAGCACGATTGGCTTTATGCCCTGCAACACCGTTGACGTTGCCTTTGGTACGCCCGTACTGCTGAGTGCACTGATTGGCCACGGCTGGCAGGGTGTTGTGGTGCAGATTATTGGTCTGGCACTGGCAACTCTGGTGTATATCCTCTTCATGATCATTGCCAATAAGCAGGCAGAAGCAGAGCAGGCCGCTCAGAACTGATAAAAGGAGAACTGCTGTGAAAACCTTTGCAAAAAACTTCTTATGGGGCGGCGCACTGGCGGCAAACCAGTGCGAGGGCGCTTATCTGGAAGATGGAAAGGGCTTAGAGATCTGCGACCTGCTGGAGACCGGCAAAGATCGTTTCATCAAGCTGGACCCTGCGCTGGAACTGCATGAGGGTCACGTCTATCCCTCTCATGAAGCGATCGACTTCTATCATCACTACAAAGAAGATATTGCCATGTTTGGCGAGATGGGCATGAAATGCCTGCGCACCTCCATTGCATGGAGTCGCATTTTCCCGAACGGCGACGATGCCGAGCCAAACGAGAAGGGTCTGACCTACTACGAGGATATGTTCCGGGAATTGCACCGCTGGGGCATTGAACCGGTGATCACGATCTCTCACTTTGAGACTCCGCTGGCGCTGGTCAAAAAGTACGGCGGCTGGGACAACCGCAAGCTGGTCGGCTTTTTTGAGCGCTACTGCAAGGTGCTGTTTGAGCGCTACAAGGATCAGGTCAAGTACTGGATGACTTTCAATGAAATCAACAACACCCTCAAGCTGCCTTATCTGGCAGCCGGCATGGTGGTGGCAGATGATGACAATGCACCGCAGCGGCAGTATCAGGCTGCACACAATATGTTTGTGGCCAATGCACTGGCTGTCAAATCCTGCCATGGGATGATACCGGGTGCAAAGATCGGCTGCATGCTGTCTTTGAGCACGGCATATCCCAACACCTGCCGCCCGGAGGATGTGATGGAAACCTATCAGCTTCGTCAGCGTTCGCTGTTCTTCTCGGATGTGATGCTGCGCGGCCGTTACCCCTCTTACATCGATCGCAAGTGGGGAGAGCTGGGCGTACAGGTGCAGATGGAGCCGGGCGATTCTGAGCTGATTGCACAGAACACCAACGACTATCTGGCTTTCAGTTACTACATGACCTCTACCCACATTGCCGGCATGAAGATCCGCTCCAATACGGGCGGTCACGTAGGTGCGGACAATCCCTATCTGGAAAAATCCAAGTGGGGCTGGCCTATCGACCCGGTGGGTCTTCGATTCGTCTGCAACGAACTGTATGACCGCTACCAGAAGCCCATGTTCATTGCTGAAAACGGCCTTGGAACGGCTGACACCATTGACCCGGATGGCCGCATCCGCGATACTGCCCGCATGGAGTACCTCAAAAAGCACATCGAAGCTTTGCAGCAGGCTGTGGCTGACGGCTGTGATATCTTCGGCTACACTTGGTGGGGACCCATCGATATCGTGAGTGCCGGCACTGGCGAGATGGAAAAACGGTATGGCTTTATCTATGTGGATAAGGATAATCAGGGCAACGGAACCCTGCAGCGTCGGAAGAAAGATTCCTTCGAGTATTACAAAAAGGTGATCGCTTCCAACGGACAGGATCTGGAACTTCCCGCCGAGGACTAATCAAATAAAAAAGATCGGTGCAGTATTTTTCAAAACAACAAGAAAAATACTGCACTTGATCTTTTTGTGTGAGAGTGCAGCACGTACAACAGCTGCCGCAAAGGAATATCGATATGATAAGCTTGATTCTGGCAAAAAAGATCCTTTCACTGTTTTTGGTCATGGCTCTGGGCATTGTGCTGGTGCGCTGCGGCATCGTCCGCAGTCAGGACAGCAAGGTGCTCTCCATGATCTCACTGTATCTGGTCATGCCATGTGTGATCATCTCGTCGTTTCAGGTGGAGTATCAGCCCGAGATTCTGAACGGTCTGCTGCTGGCACTGGCTGCGTCAGCGCTGCTGCATCTGGTGCTGATCGTGGTGGTTGGCTTTCTGGGCAAGGTGCTGAAACTGGATGGTGTAGAGGAGACCTCGCTGATCTATTCCAACGCAGGGAACCTTATTATTCCCATTGTGACGGCCATTCTGGGCAAGGAATGGGTCATTTACACCAGCGCATTTCTTTCGGTGCAGCTTTTTCTGCTGTGGAGCCATGCTAAAATGAAGCTCTGCGGAGAAAAAGGAATCGACCTGAAAAAGATTCTGACCAATATCAACATGATCGCCATTTTTGCTGGGGTGCTGCTGTTCCTGCTGCGGATCCAGCTGCCTGCACCTGTGCAGGATGCGGTGGATTCAATCAGCAGTATGGTTGGTCCAATGGGAATGCTGATACTCGGTATGCTGATCGCAGAAATGGATCTGAAAAAACTGCTAAGCTATCACAGACTATGGTGGATCACGCTGCTGCGTCTGGTGGGCATCCCGCTGATAGGAATCGTACTGTTGAAATACAGCAGCCTTGCAGCACTAGTACCGGAGGGCAGAACAATACTGCTGGTTACACTGCTTGCCATCTGCACGCCGTCCGCGTCCACACTGACCCAGATGGCGCAGGTGTACGGCAAAGATGCAGACTACGCCAGCGCGATCAATGTGGTAACGACCCTGCTGTGTATCGTCACGATGCCGCTGATGGTGGCATTGTACCAGATGTAAGTACGTGCGAATGCCCTGTAATTTTGGCACCCGCCCAGGCTGCTATTAAAAACCCGAGAGCATAAGGACTTTATAGCGAATTATCGTTAAAAATCAAGTATAAAACAAGGCTCACCGTCAATTTTGGCGGTGGGCCTTGTTTGCTCATGTATGAGATGGATTGCGTTTAACACAGGGGCGCTTCCCGGAAGCATCACAGATACACATCCACGGTCAGGTCGGTCCACGCTACACGGCGGAACTGGTGGGGCATTTTGTTGGCTTTCCGGTAACGCTTGGCGGTTTCAAAGTCGATGGTGAAGGTGAGGATGGGCTTTTCAGACACAGCCATCAGATCGATGCGCTCTTCCTCAAAGACCGGCGTTCCGTCCTTCAGTTTACGCCAGTTGAAAATGCGGTAGGAAGAACCGCAGCGGCAGCGAAGTTTTGACACCCACAGATTTTTGGTAGTTCTGGCTCCTTTACGCCTTGTTTCTCCATCACGAAGGCGCAGGCTGGAAATACGGGACTTGCGGATGCGCTCACATTCATGCCAGAGGGCTTCTGATACGATCGGCTCAAAGTTGCCTTTTACATAGACGAAGGAAGTTTCGTCCAGATTGTTGATGCGCTTCTTTTCAAGATAGTTGTTGACCTTGGACTTGTTGTAGCAGACATAGCCCATATACGTTGCGTTACGAAGGATGCGGCTGATTTTTGTACAAGATCAACTGACATTTCCGTGCCCATCCTTACGTCCCAGCCGGGAAAGTTCATTGACGATCGCCTTTTCCCCGTAGCCCTGAGAATAGAGCGTGAAAACCATTCGTATGGTTGCAGCCTGTTCCTCGTTGATAACGTATGTACGGTTGACCTTGTCCCGGTCATAGCCGATAATGTTGCCGCTGCCGTAAAGCACGCCGTTCTGCCGGCTTATCTTCTGCCCGGCAAGAACACGCTCTGAGATCTTGCGGCTTTCCTCCTGCGCCATGGTTGCCATGATGGAAAGCCGGAGTTCGCCATCGCCGTCCATTGTCCAGATATTGTCGGATACAAAAAAGATCTCTACGCCGAAATTGCGGAGTTCGCGGGTGAGCTGAAGGGTATCGACGGTGTTGCGGGAAAAGCGGCAGACCTCACGCGTAACGATCAGATCGAATTTTCCACATTTGGCATCGGAAAGCATTTTCATGAAGGACGGGCGTTTTTGGCGGAGGTTCCGGTGATGCCTTCGTCGATGTAGCGTCATTTGGTGTGACCTCGGATTTTCAACTGTATGGGTGTGCTCATGTAGAAAAATACCTCCTTTTTGTGATAATGTCTGTATCCTGCCTCCGATTATGAAATCATCTTCCGCGCATTCTTCGCTAAGCAGATTTTCAATTTCCTGTCTTTTTTGCTCCGTCATCTATAGAAAAGATCCAGAATGAACCTTATACAGAAGCCCCTTATATTATATAGGAAAAATCAGTCCTTCTTCTCGGCGGTGCGGGCAAAGAAGTTGGCGAGGACGGCACCGGAAATGTTATGCCACACAGAGAACACAGCGCCGGGGATGGTTGCCAGCGGATACTGTGCAAAGTGGGCGGCAGCCAGAGAGGTGGCCAGACCGGAGTTCTGCATTCTGACCTCGATGGAAATTGCACGGCACTTGGTGGAATCCAGCTTCAGCAGCTTACCCACGCCAAAGCCAGTGAGGTAGCCCAGCAGGTTGTGCAGGATGACCACGGCAAGGATCAGCAGGCCGCTGGTCATGATCTTGGCGGAGTTTGCGGACACAACAGCGCAGATGATGAGCACGATGGCGGTGGTGGAGACCAGCGGCAGCACACGGACGGCGTTCTGGGTGAAGGCATGGAAGAAGTGGTTGACCACAAAGCCCAGTGCGATGGGCACCAGCACCACCTTGACGATGGACAGGAACATATTTACAGGGTTCACCTCCACCCGCTGGCCGGCATACAGCAGGGTGAGCAGCGGGGTGAGGAAGGGCGCCAGCACGGTGGAAACTGCGGTCATGCCGACGGACAGTGCAACATCGCCCTGGGACAGATAGGTCATCACGTTAGAGGAGGTGCCGCCGGGGCAGGTACCCACAAGGATGACGCCGATAGCCAGCTCGGTGGGCAGGTGGAACAGCTGCGTCAGCGCCCATGCCAAAAAGGGCATCAGGGTGAACTGCGCAATGCAGCCGATGATCACGTCTTTCGGGCGGCTGAACACTACCTTGAAGTCCTCCGGCTTCAGGGTGAGACCCATGCCGAACATGACGATGCCCAGCAGGGTGTTGACCCATGCGGTCTTTACCACACTGAAGGTGCCGGGGAACAGCAGAGCCAGCGCTGCCACCACAATGACGATGGCGGCCATGTACTTGCCCACAAAATCGCTTACTTTTTCCAAAGTTTTCATGATAATACTCCCTTTTCCTGAACACTTATTTTTGCGGATGCAAAGGCAATGAAACATCTGAGAAATGGCTTTCCCGCAAACAAAAACGCCTTTGTCCCTTACGGTTCGTAAGAGACAAAGGCGTATAAACTCCTCTGCGGTACCACTCTTATTGCCGGTGCAAAGCCCGGCCCCTCAGTGCGCATCCAACAATGCGCGGCCCGTGATAACGGGGGCCTGCCGTTCCCGCTTACTGGGGCGTATACACTGCCCATTCAGCCGGAAAGCTCGGAGAGGATCTTCCCACGGACGCCCTGCACTGCCTTGCACCAGCCGATGGCTCTCTACAGCATTCTTTCCGGGTACTCTTTCTCGTCATAGCCGAATATTTCACTACCACGGAGTATACTCCCACGGAGGGTGGAAGTCAAGGGATACGGATTGTCTGCTTTTTCATCTGGTTCACATCAAAAGTGAGAACGGCTCATGCACCGCCTTGCCATGGGCGGCACTGCCGACAAAAAGAAAACCGTCACCGCAAGAGAAGTTTCTCTCGTGCGCTGACGGTTTTCCGGGACCGGGTCAGACCGACCCCTGTGCAGGAAAATGATAAATAGGGAGGTACTGCCGGAACTTCTTGTCGTGCAGGTGCGGTAAGTTACAGCAGGGTCTTGACGTAAGCGGCCAGCTCCTCGTCCTTGCAGGAGGCGAAGAACAGCTCGCTGAACTTCT
>OGEJ01000717.1_pt1 | contig 10727 bp, 7 predicted proteins | sample 1570701 | NCBI WGS metagenome assembly OGEJ01 (sample SAMEA2582140, study PRJEB24529) | metagenome | biome: Human gut stool | place: China | collected 2011
ACGGATACCACCTCATCCGGATGGTAGAGATCCTGGATCAGGAACTCATCCCGAAGTTCTTCGGTTGTGTAGCGTTTTACGTCTCTTTGATTTGCGGAATAACGAATATCCATATGTTTTTACCCCTTATTTATATTCAGGACGGTTTTTATGCCATCCCGGTTGACTTTTTTATCTCAGTCGAGAAGACTCCCACCTCTTTTAGGTGGTGAGTAATAGTAAATTTGTCTCAGCGGGAGTCAGGTCTCTGACTGAGATAAATGCTCCGCGAGGATGCACAGTGATATGTCAGCTTTACTGACCAGAATCAAGCGCCAGGTCTCACGGACGTTCGACTTGAATTTTCTGATTAGTGGCATATCTCAGAGCCCCGGCTCCAAAAAGTGCCAGCAGGAATGCGTCCAGCACTAAAAACAGGATCGCCGCCTGGAATCCAAGCTTATCCGCAAGGACTCCAATGACCTGCGGGGTAAGGATCCCGCCGAGGGAACCGATCCCTGTAAACACTGACATTCCAAGTGGGGAATTTCCCATGAGATCGCCGGTAAAGGCCGTAGTTGTCGGAAACGCCCCCGCCATTCCAAGTCCTAAAAGGATCAGGGCCGCCACTGCCATTGTGGTATGATCCGCGAAGACAAGGATCAATACCGAGACAAACTGGAGTGCGGAGATCACTGCCAGAATCTTTGCCGGCGGCACGCTCTTTGAGATGGACGCAATGACGATCCTTCCGATCATGATCATGATCCAGGTCACGGATACCATCACAGTCGCAAGACTTGTGGACATAAAGCCGGTACTTTTTAAATAAGTAACAAACCATCCGTTTACGGAGTTTTCAAGGCCCATATAGAAGAACAATGCCCCAACCGCCAGAAGGAATCCCGCGTTCTTTAAAAACCAGAATTTTTCTTTTGTCATCGACGATCTGCCATTCTCCTCTCCCGCCTTCTTCTCCGCCTCTTTTTCGATCTTTCTGTAATCCATTGTGGCGTAGGAAAGAACGATGAGAACCGTGAGGACTGCAAGGAGGCGAAGGATCGTCTTCCAGTTCATACCCGCTCCCATGAGAAGCATCGTAACGAACGGGGACAGGAAAGCCCCCACCGCATACCACATATGAAGCAGATTCAGATATTGATTGGAGCTTCCCGTCACCTGACGGATCGCGTGATTGTTGATGATCGTGATCATGCCCTTCGTGATTCCGATCAGGAAGATCATCACATAAAGCACCGGGACCGGAAGTCCCATTGTAAACAGGAAGAGGCACACCGGATAGGGGACCGCCAGTACGACTACCGCCGTCTTCTGGGACATCATCCCGCAGAATACCGGATATACCAGGCTTGAACATAAATTTCCGATCGCCAGAAAGGAAAGCAGTCCGCCGGCCGCGGTAAAGCTTAAATTTCTCTCCTCGATCAGGTTTGGCAGAATGACACCGAAGATCAGGATGACCATTCCGCTGATAAAATAGGTCAGATAACAGTGGTCGATCACCGACCGTTTATCTTCTTTTGTGATTTCCATCCAGTATTCTCTCCCCCACACATATTTGTTAATTTTTCTCCATACTTTTCCATCATATCATCTTTTATCCCTAAAGACAAGGTTGTTTTCGTTGACACCCCAACGGTCTTACTATACAATAGAAGGAACGCAGCTTGTTTTACTTTTAAGGAGGAAAAGGGAGTTATGAAGGACATAAAGAAGGTGACGTTGATCGGTCTCGGTGCGATGGGGGTATTTTTCGCGCCGCGTATCTCAGAAAAGCTGGGGGCTGATTTCCGGATCCTTGCAGACGGCGCAAGAAAAGAGCGTCTGGAGCGAAAAGGGGTAACAGTCAATACGATCAATTACCGTTTTCCGATCATCACACCTGATGTCGAGGGGGATCCGGCAGATCTCGTTATCATTGCGGTAAAGGGATATGACCTGGAGCAGGCGATCAGGGATATTAAAAATCAGGTTGGCAAAGATACGATCATCCTCTCCGTATTAAATGGTGTGGAGAGCGAAAAACAGATCGCCGCCGTCTACGGCAGCGAACATCTGCTGTACTCCTATATGCGGATCAGCATTGTCATGAAGGACGGAAAGACGGAGTTCGATCCGCATAAGGGTCTGATCCACTTCGGCGATCTTAAGAATGATCCGGAACACTATTCCGGGAATGTTCTCGCTGTGAAGAGTCTTTTTGATCTCTGTGGGATCGACTACAAGATCGATGCAGATATGTTAAAAGGAATCTGGTTCAAGTTCATGTGCAACGTTGCCGAGAATATGACATGCGCCATGTTCGGCGTTCCCTTCGGAGCATTCCAGAAGAACGATGACGCCAATTTCTTCCGCCACAAGGCCATGTGGGAAGTGATCCGCATTGCAAATAAGTTGGGCATTGATATCGGTCAGAATGAGATCGACCGTCAGGAGCACACGCTCGGACGTCTTCCTTATGAAAATAAGCCGTCAACGCTTCAGGATCTTGAGGTCGGAAAACGCACGGAAGTCGATATGTTCGCCGGAACGGTTGTCCGCCTCGGAAAAGAGCTTGGCGTTGAGACTCCGGTCTGCGAGTGTTTCCTTCACGGAATCCATCTGATCGAGGCGCGGATGTTTAAGGAAATCTAATATTTATACGTACATAGCCAAAGCTGCCTGCGGAATATCGCCAGGCAGCTTTTTCTGCTCTCCCACCTTATTTTCTTAATTCTTTTCCTAATATCAAAAAACAGTCTTGCATTTCCCATAGAGCTGTACTATATTTAACATATGAACGATGGTTCATATGTTAATATGATAATTAAAAATTATAATTCTGAGGAGGTCTACTCTATGGAGGAATTAGAAAAATCCAAGCAGAAATCAGCAGACCACGAGGACGAAGAGGTTTGCTGCTGCGGACACCATCACCATCACGATGAGCATGATGACGGGCACGAAGAACACTGCGGCTGCGGACACCATCACCATCACGATGAGCATGATGACGAGCATGAAGAGCACTGCGGCTGTGGGCACCATCACCATCACGAGGAACATGGTGACGAGCATGAAGAGCACTGCGACTGCGGACACCATCATCACGAAGGTCATGATGATGACGAACACGAAGAGCACTGCGGCTGTGAACATCACCATCATCACGACGATGACGATGGCTGCTGCTCCGAACACGATCATCATCACGAGCACGCCGAACACCACCACGGTCCGGCACCGAAATCCACCTGTGTGGTCTACGTGATGAAAAACATCGACTGCGCAAACTGCTCCGCAAAGATCGAGAAAAAAATCCAGGAGCTCCCGGAAGTCGATGACTGTATTTTGACTTTCGCGACGAGACAGCTCCGGGTCTACTCTTCCGTGGGAACAAAGCTGCTCCCGAAGATGCAGGAGATTGCAGACAAGATCGAACCAGGCACCATCATCGAGATCCGCGAGGAAGGAAAACCGGCAGATGCAAACAGTGACGACAAGCATGCCCATGATCTTCCGGAGCTGATCGCCGGAGGCTTGCTCTTCATCGTCGGAGAGCTTCTCTCCCACTCCATGCCGCAGATCTCCGCCATATGCTTTGTGATCGCCTACCTGATCCTTGGACGGGAAGTTCTCTTAACAGCCCTGAAAAACATGAAGACCGGCCACGTGATGGACGAAAACTTTTTGATGAGCCTCGCGACCATCGGTGCTTTCTGTGTCGGCCAGTTTGGGGAGGCGGTCGGAGTTATGCTTTTCTACCGGGTCGGTGAAGCATTCGAACACCGCGCGGTTGAAAAGAGCCGCAGCCAGATCATGGAAGCCGTTGATCTTCGTCCGGAGACCGTTCTTCTTGACGAAAATGGTACTGTCCGCGAGGTTCCGGCCGGTTCCGCCGTTGTCGGCAATATCGTAGAGATCCGTCCAGGTGACCACATTCCGCTTGACGGCGTTGTAGTAGAGGGCGAGAGCCGGATCGATACGTCACCGATCACAGGTGAACCGGTCCCGGTATCGGTAAAGGTCGGAAGCCAGCTGACATCCGGCTGCGTCAATACTTCCGGTCTCTTAAAGATGAGAGTCGAGAAGGAACTTTCCGAGTCCATGGTCACAAGAATCCTCGATTCCGTGGAGAACGCCGCAGCCAGCAAGCCGCAGGCCGAGCGCTTCATCACGAAATTTGCACGAGTTTACACCCCGTTCGTCGTTGCCCTGGCGGCTGCGACAGCGATAATTCCGTCCTTAATTACAGGAAACTGGTCCCACTGGATCTACACAGCTCTTACCTTCCTCGTCATCAGCTGCCCGTGTGCCCTTGTTTTAAGCGTTCCGCTGGCATTCTTCTCCGGGATCGGCGCAGGTTCCAAGAAAGGAATCCTCTTTAAAGGTGGAATTGCACTTGAAAACCTGAAAGCTGTAAAAACGGTTGTCATGGATAAGACAGGAACCATCACAAAAGGAAACTTCGTGGTTCAGACGATCCTTCCGGCAGGCACAGCTTCCGAGCAGGAAATCCTTCAGATCGCGGCAGCATGCGAGACCGCATCTACTCATCCGATCGGAATCAGCATCGTCTCTGCTGCAAAGGATCAGAAACTTGTGATCGAAAAGCCCGCCGAGATCGAGGAGATCTCCGGCAAAGGCATCCATGCAAGGCTCTCCCAGGGCGAAGTGCTCTGCGGAAACAGAAAGCTTCTCACCGAGTTTAACGTGGACTGCGGTGCTTACGATGAGAACGGTGCTGTCACCACCGTCTATATATCGGTAAACGGAAAGCTTGCAGGAACGATCCAGATCGCCGATACGATCAAGCCGGAGGCAAAGGATGCCATCAGGTCCTTAAAATCCATGGGGATCCGCTCCGCTATGCTCACAGGCGACGGCGAGGCAGCCGCTGAGGCGGTAGCCGCCGAGGTCGGAATCGACAATGTATACGCAAAGCTTCTCCCGGCTGATAAGCTCGAGATCTTGCAGAAGCTCCGCGCGGAGAACGGAAGCGCAATGTTCGTCGGTGACGGAATCAACGACGCACCGGTGCTTGCAGGCGCTGATGTGGGCGCAGCTATGGGAAGCGGTGCTGACGCAGCCATCGAGGCCGCCGACGTCGTCTTCATGACATCAAGCATGGATGCCATTTCGGAAGCCATCAAGATCGCGAGAAGCACAGGCGCGATCTCCAACCAGAATGTGGTATTCGCCCTTGCGGTAAAAGCTCTTGTCATGATCTTAGGTCTCATGGGAATCGCCTCCATGTGGCTCGCGGTATTCGCCGACACCGGTGTCGCGATCCTCTGCGTGCTGAATTCTATCAGAATTCTTTATAAGAAATAAGACTCCTGCTGTAATTTTCCTCTTTAGGGAATCAGCAGACAAGACAAAGAAAAGCCCTGGAGAACCTTTCTCATATCGTTCTCCAGAGCTTTTTTGTTATCCACTTCTATAGGTTCAGTTTCTGGCATCAGGATCTTTTCCTGTCGTTGAATGTTTAGGCTGCAGCGGGCATGATCTCTGTCAGCGCTTCACTCTCTTACTTCAGCATCCCCATCACCACAACAGCCACAAACAATACGCACATGCACCCGATAAAGATATCAATGGTCCGCACCGACACATTGATCTTATCGTACATCCGTTCTTTTATGGATCTGTTCTTCAGGCGCTCATTTTCCTCCTGCAGCCGTTTATTCTCTTCAGTGAGTTCTTCTAAAGTCTTCTCACCAAAGGCCTCCACAGCCTTTTCTGCGGCTTCGGTCACTGTTCCGATTCCGCTGACCTTCTCAATCTCTTCTTCCATTCCTTCACCTCCACTCTCCCGGTGCAGGTTTTATCAAACCGCTCCGGCTTTCTTTCCATGAGGCAGGCTGCTAAAACCAGCCATCGGTATTTTCTTTCTGATACATGATGTACGCAAAAATGTGCCGCGGTACACCCGAGCGTCTCGCACGGCCGTTTCCAACAATCTGCATCTTCGCGCGAGTGTGCAAAAACGGGCGTTGGAACTCGTCCTCCGCCCGTTTTTTAACTGTACCGAAACAGTCAGTCTATTACTTCTTTGCAATGTACTTTCTGATATCGAGTGCAATCGCAACTACGATAACGATACCCTGTGCGATGTACTGGTAGTTTGTATCAACACCAAGGTACTGTAAGCAGGTCTTTAAGATCTCGAATACAAGAACACCGATAAGAACACCAGAGATACGTCCGATACCACCGTTTACGGATACACCACCGATGGTGCAGGCTGCGATCGCCTCAAGCTCCCAGCCCTGACCCATGTTAACGGAGGAACCACCGGATTTTGCGCCTACAAGGAAACCTCCCAGTGCGTAGAGCGCTGCTGCTGTCATGTAGATGATGATCTTTGTCTTCTTTGTGTTTACACCGGAAACCTCTGCGGACTGCTCGTTGCCGCCGATCGCATACATATATTTTCCATGAGGAGTCATGTTATAGATGAACCACATAACAAGACCAACCGCAAGGGCGATCAGGAACAGGAACGGGATCGCGCCAAAGAGTTTTCCTTTTGCTACTGCTGTGTATGCGTTATGATAACCACCGATCGGAGTCGCGTTTGTGTAAACAAGGCAGACACCGTAAACGATCAGCTGCATACCAAGTGTTCCGATGAAGGCCGGAACCTGTAAGTAAGAAATTACGATGCCATTGATGAAACCAAAGATACAGCAAATTGCCACACAGATCAGAAGAACCGCGAGAACCCATAAGCCCCAGGCATTTCCGAAATCCGGAAGGTTCTGGAAGAACTTGCCGCTGTAATCCGGCTTCTGAAGTAAGGTACCTGCTAAGCAGGCAGAAAGACCAACCATACGTCCTGCGGAAAGGTCTGTACCTTTTGTAATTAAGCATCCGGATACACCGCAGGCGATGATGAATCGCGGAGCTACGTTTAATGCGATGTTGATTAAGTTGCCGCGTGAAAAGAATGTAGGCTGCTTGATCGCAGTAAATACTGCAAGTAATAAAAGAACGACGATGATTCCATTATTGATAAGGAAATCTTTTGCACTTACTTTTTTCGCTGTCATGACTGAACCTCCCTGTAATCTACTTGTTTTCCTTGCCGCTTAAAGTGAATTTTGTGGCAAAGGACATGATCTTCTCCTGAGTTGCGTCTTCTCCTTCCACCTCACCGGTGATGTGACCGTTGCACATTACGATGATTCGGTTGGACATACCGATCAACTCCGGCATTTCCGACGAGATCATAATGATGGATTTGCCCTGTTTTACGAGATCGATCATGATCTGATAAATCTCGTATTTGGCTCCGACGTCGATACCACGGGTCGGCTCATCCATGATCAGGATATCAGGATTGTTTGCAAGCCATCTTGCGATAATTACTTTCTGCTGGTTGCCACCGGAGAGAGACTGGATCAGCGTCTTTCCGCTCGGTGTCTTGATCTTTAATTTCGCAATGCTGTCCTTTACGACCGCATCGACTTCTTTTTTGTTGATCTTACCCATATGGGTGTAATTCTTGTAGGAAGCGATCGCAGTATTGTCATCGATGCTCAGGCATCCGAAGATACCGTTTCCGCGTCGATCCTCTGTGATCATTCCGACGGAGCTGTTGATCGCATCCTGCGGTCTCTTGATGTGAGTCTCTTTTCCGAGGATCTCCACGGTACCGCTCTCAATGTGGCGCATTCCAAAGATCGCTTCCATAAGCTCGGTTCTCTGCGCTCCTACCAGTCCGCCAAAGCCCAGGATCTCACCTTTCTTTAATTCAAAAGAGCAGTCCTTGAAGGAATTCGGCAGAATACTTGTCAGGTGGCTGACCTTTAAGACCGTCTCATCCGTCCGGTAATCATCCTTCGGCGGATAGACGTTATTTAATTCACGTCCAACCATCTGTTTTACGATCTCCTCATCGGAGATATCCTCGATCGCCCAGGTTCCAACGTATGTACCGTCGCGCATGATCGTGATATCGTCGGAGATCTGGCGGATCTCAGCCATCTTGTGGCTGATATATATCATAGAAACACCTCTGGATTTCAGGTCTCTGATGATCCGGAATAATGCTTCTACCTCGTTATCAGTCAGTGAGGAGGTCGGCTCATCCAGAATTACAAGGTTTGCACTCTGGCTGACCGCTTTTGCGATCTCTACTGACTGCATCTGTCCGATTGATAAGGTGCCGAGTTTTGCTTTCGGGTCAAAATCCATCTTGACATCCCGAAGCCATTTCTCAGCTTCTTTGTTCATCGTCGCATGATCAACGACCTTGACCGGTCCGTAGTTTTTCATCGGATACCGTCCAAGATACATATTCTCAGCGATGGAGCGCTCCGGAATTGGCTGAAGCTCCTGATGAACCATGGCAAGTCCTTTTTTCAGCGCGTCATCCGGGTTTGCGATCTCCGTCTTGACGCCGTCGATATAGACCTCGCCTTCATCCATTTTATAGATTCCGAAAAGACATTTCATCAGTGTCGATTTTCCGGCACCGTTCTCTCCCATCAGTGCGTGGACCGTTCCGGGGCGAACCCGTAAGTTAACTCCGTCAAGCGCTTTTACGCCCGGGAAAGTTTTTTTGACTCCTCTCATTTCGAGTCTGTACTGTTCTGCCATCCCAAAACTCCTTTCAGTTACACTCCCCCGCATTTCCGGGTGGCATATTTTAATCAACGAACCGGATGTGTTAGACAACACACCCGGTTCTCATTTGTTACAGTATCAATTACTTTAACATATCAAGGATTTCCTGAGCGTTATCCTGAGTAACCTTCTCGTAGTTAACCATGTTGACTGCGTCAACCTTCTCACCGCTTAAGAACTTAACAGCGATATCGCTTGCTGCCTGAGCCTGTGCGAAGTGGTTGTTGAATACAGTACCTGTCTGCTTGCCGTCGATTACGTTCTGAACAGCCTCTGTCAGAGCGTCAACGCCTACAAGGTAGATATCCTCGTTAACTTTACGTCCTGCTGCTTCGATTGCCTGTAATGCACCAAGTGCCATTGCATCGTTGTTGCAGAAGATTACTTCGATCTTGTCGCCGTACTGGTTTAAAGCGTCCTGTGCGATCTGCTGAGCCCTAGCCTGATCCCAGTCACCACGCTGTTTTAAGAGCTCCTCAACTTCCATTCCTGCGTCTGTAAGAGCCTTAACAGAGAACTCTGTTCTGTACTGAGCATCTACGTTCTCCGGGTCACCCTGGATCATGATGTAGGAAACTTTGCCGTCGCCGTTGATATCGCCCTTGTTTGCAGTCTCAAGGATCTCTTCGCCCTGGTATGTACCGGACTGTCTTGCGTCACATCCTACGTATGTAGCGTTAAGACCTTCAGATTCCCATCTCTCTTCTTCTGCTGCGTCCGGCTCACGGTTGATGTAAACAACCGGGATACCAGCTTCTTTACACATATCTGTGATCTCCGGTGCGGAAGAAGCCTGTACAAGGTTTAAGATCAGAACGTCATATTTCTGAGTGATGAAGTTCTGGATCTGGTTTGTCTGCTCTGCCTGATCGCCCTTACCATCCTGAACGACTACGTTCTCAGCCTTGAATCCAAGGTCTTCTGTTAAGTAGCGAACTAACTCTGTTCTGTAAAGAGTCATGAAGTTATCATCGAACTTGTAGATGCTGATGCCGACTTTCTTGTCTGCTACATCTGTGGTTGCTGCTGCGGCTGCAGCTGTTGTTGCAGCTTCTTTTGCTGCCTCGGTAGCTGCTGCTGTTGTCTCTTTTGCTGCCTCAGTAGCTGCTGCTGTTGTTGCTGTTGTGGAAGAGCTTCCTCCGCATCCTGCTAAAGACAGGGCCATCATGGAAGCCAGTGCCATTGCTGTTACTTTCTTTGTCATTCTCATGTTTTGAATCCTCCCATTCAAAAAATAATTTTGACCGTTTAGGCATTTTTCCTTAACGATGAATTCATTATAGCCTGCCTTTGTGCATTTTTCCATACTATTTTTTATGATAAATTATTAAAATTCTTTGATTCCTGTAAAAAAACCACAATTTTTTGTCATATCATGGCAGAAATCAGCTTAAATATAACAGTACAGGCATGTGCCGCCTCACACATGCCTGTAAAAAATGATGTCAGTTAGCGATGATATGCTGGGGACACCAGAAATATTTTTCCTGGGTCACCTCTTTTCCCATTGCGAGCTCCTCTGCCGTATCGAAGATCCTCTTCGCGTAGATATCCTTGCTGGACTCAACCGTCCCGAAGAGCTTTCCCTCGCGGAACGCCTCCTGACCGGCCGGTGTCCCGTCGATCCCGACAAGCTTGATCGTCCCGGCAACGATCCCTGCCCGCTCGATGGCATCGATCGCACCGATTGCCATGTCATCATTGTTGCAAAGCACAAGCTCGATTTTGTTCCCATAATCCGAAAGCCACTGTTCCATGAGGGCCGAGGCCTGGTTTCTCTCCCAGTTCGCGATCCCGCCTGTGATCTTCTCGATCGGAACGCCGCCATCCTTCAGGGTCTCGATGGACCACTCCGTGCGGATCAGGGAATCCTGGTGGTTCGTCTCCCCCTCAAGGAGGACATACGAAACAACCCCGTCCCCGTTCCGGTCAAGGGTGGACGGATTCTTCCGGTAGGCGTCCACGAGGATCTGCCCCTCCAGAACCGCGGACTCCTTTGCGTCCGCTCCCACATAGTACAGTTTCTCCCAGCGGTTCATATCCTCCTCCACCGGTTCCCGGTTAAAGAAAATAACCGGAATATCATTCTGCCGCGCCATACGGACGATATTCGA
>OGEJ01000721.1_pt1 | contig 10673 bp, 9 predicted proteins | sample 1570701 | NCBI WGS metagenome assembly OGEJ01 (sample SAMEA2582140, study PRJEB24529) | metagenome | biome: Human gut stool | place: China | collected 2011
TGGAGAAGGATTTTTTCTCAGCATATTCGATTTCTGCTTCTGCCAATGCAGTTTCACAGTGTGTACACCAGTATACAGTTTTAAGCCCTTTGTAGATATGGCCGCGTTTTGCCATTTCGCCGAAGATACCAAGTTGTTTTACTTCGAACTCAGGGCGCAATGTCAAATAAGGGCGATCCCATTCACCTAATACGCCAAAGCGAATGAAGTCTTGTTTTTGAGTTTCTACGCATTCCAATGCATATTCCTTACATTTGTTGCGCAAGTCCAATGGAGCCATTTCATGACGGTTAAGACCAGTATTTTTAATAACCGCATGCTCGATTGGCAAACCGTGCGTATCCCAACCAGGGATGTAGCGAGTATAATGACCAGTCATTGTTTTGTATTTCATGATGATGTCCTTCAACGTTTTGTTGAGGGCATGACCGATGTGCAATTTACCGTTCGCATATGGAGGGCCATCATGCAAAATGAAAGGTTTTGCGTCTTTACGCAATTCCAAACGTTTTTCGTAAATTTTGTTGTCTTCCCAGAACTTTAAGATTTCTGGTTCGCGCTTAGGCAAATTGCCGCGCATTGGGAATTCTGTTTCAGGCAAATGTAACGTCTTACCGTAATCCATGATGTGCTCCTTTTACATAAAAAAATCGCCCGTCCCCGAAGGGACGGACGTAATATCCGTGGTACCACCCTACTGACCTTCTGTGAAAGCTAGAACATTCCGCGCATACGAAATGACTATGCTTCATTTTGTGAAAGCCACTTAAACATATAACGGTGTTCACCGGCAGGGTTCCTGCTTGCTCCAAAGTGATCCGCACATCTCTAGATTTCCAAACCTTTCAGCCCATGAGTTTGGTCTCTACTAAATCCGTCTGAGACGTGCCGTCTTTTTCAACGCAATATTCATATAATAGATAATTATAGGGCTCATGAGGGGGTATTGTCAACAAGTAAACTATATACCTTCAGGTATATAAGCATCTTGTACTTTATCTAGTAATTTAAAATTCATCGGTGTCCGAGCTAGCTCATTATATTGTGAAATTACCTCATGATGTGTCTCAGCACTTTGTTCTGCTACAAATGCATCAATAGCCGCATCAAGATTCTTAGCTTGTTCAATCCGATTTTGTACCTCCACAGACGTAAACTTAGGTACAATTGCATTGGCTGCGTCCTTTTGAGCTTTCACCCATTGCACATCACTATTAGGCCCTCGCTCAATTATATGGCTAACAATATCACTATAGTACCCCATCATCTCTATCATATGAGCACCATTCACTTGACCATTCGAACGCATCAACTCAATATCTTTATTACGTTCTTTTTTATGAGCAGCCGCAACTGCCTCATTTAACGCTTCATATTTTGGTTCAAATACTTCTAATAACGCTGAAAGCTTAGCTAGTGTAGCTTGACTAAATGCATAATTATCTTTTTCATACTGCTTTGCTTTATAATACGAATCTAAAGCCTTTACATCGCTTACGATGTCATGCAAGATAGGCAATAGAGCATCTGTTGTGCTTTCAAGATCCTCGTATGAACGACCTGCCTCTTTAGCAGCTACTAGTTCCTGTTCAAGACGCTCATAATCCTGTACCTTAAAATCCGTTAGTGGTTCATTTGAACTTGCCTGTTGCCAGATTAGATCATATTGGCTACCGTATTTAACCTCATTGTAGTTAAACTCATTTGTAGCAGCCAAATAGAAGCGAAACACCCTCTTCGTTTCATCCTTTTTACTGTCTCTTGCTGATGAATCTTGACTATATTGCTTTAGATTATCTAAATTCCACTGACAACCACTAATACAACCTAATGTTACCATCACGCAGCAGACTATCCCTAAGCGACGCCACCAATTTATACCATTCATACACGCTCTCCTATATACGTTTAAACTCTAGTAAAACTATTGTATTAAAATAGTAGCACCAAAACAATATGCGACAATAAATAGACATCTAAATTAACTAAAAAAGAAACTCTCCCTATAGTGAAGCTATAAGGAGAGTTGTCATTTTACATCACACTTGTCGTTAGTAATCGATCCACCAAGAACCACAGCACAAAGATTGCACATAGTAATCCTGCTGTAAGGCCTGTAGTAGGTGTAGCATCAATCAAACCAATTTCATGAGCCATTTTTTTTGTTAAGATCACTTGCCCTGTAGGAGAGCCAAAGCGATTTGAGTGGCTTTCACCAGGAAGAGCCATGAGAACTAATAGGATAAGGGTCCCAATTACTGGAACAAAGCCAATAAATACTAGACCTCCAGAGCGGCCTTGATCATGCAGGCGACGAACTGCAACAGCTACGCCAGGAATGACCATCACTACGGACAGTAGGACTAGGATTACTAAGCCGAAGCCAACGCCTACTACACTAGAGAGAGGACTAATATAGCTCAAAAAAGCACATGTGAACAAGATTGCTACAAAGAGCAGTTGGTACATCAAAAAGAAGTTCCAATATTCACTACGACTAGCGCGTCCTTCAAAGTCAGCATATTTGTAAATCAAACATTGTTTAAAGTTTTCAATCAATCCCAAGTTATATTTATCTAACGAAATAGGTGCTTTACGAATACGTCCACAGTTTGGACAATATCGTTCATTTTTTAACACCTCATGCCCACAATAGGGACAAGGTCTCATAATAAACTCCTTCCATTCACAGCAGGAAACAGTGAAGCTCATAAAGTCCTGTTGTTCTTAACACATATAGTAACTTAGATATGTTGTAACGTAACCATATCTATTTTTTTAAATTCATCTTGATTTCATTTTACTACAAAGTGTTATATTGTCTATAAAGGAGTTGTTAAACTTTTATAAAATAAAATAATAAATATACTATTTGATGCAGGTTAATACTATATATAGCCATTGGCATTAATGCCATACCATAATATATCACCAATAGTATCACCAAAGACGATGGATTGAAGAACAAAGATGGTAATGCCCATGACCCAGTCTTGTTTTCGAGATGGAGTTGCTTCAAGCCCTGTAGATTCACTTATATTCCTAGTAATAGGTATATAGGCAGTTCTTTCACCGTAACCATTCTCTCCTTCATCGCCTCGTTTCAATTCATAGTTCAAGAATATAAAGAAGCCTATAATAGGAATAAAGGAGATGAGCTGAGTCCAGCCACTGCGACCAATATCATGCATACGTCGCGTTGTGATGGCGATATTAGGAATCACGAAAAATAAAGTGACTAACAACGTAATCGTATCAATAATAGACTCGAAGTTATAAAGACCAATACCTTTACAAAGAATGGCTACAACCCCTAGTGTTCCTTGAACCATCATCATTCCAGCCATGAATCGCCAGTATTCACTACGGCTCGCACGACCTTTAAAATTAGCGTAGTTTTTGATGCCTAGCACGAAGGCATCGGTATAGTTTAAATCATATACATTTACAGATGCCATACTAGTCCTCCTCAAACTCTTCAAAACCTACGATTTTCCAACCGTTACCCACATTATATAAACGTACTAACATAGATGGTCTTTTATCTACAAAGTCCACTCTATATCCGATATAATCCACCGTTACATCATCATCCACATCTTGAGACACATAATCCAATCGTATAGTTTCCACAACAGAACGTTGTTCCTTCGCCTTAGCTTGTTGCCAAAGATCAAAGGTACCATATCGTTCCATTTCACGACTACTCAATTCTCGATACGCACTATGATAATCGCCATTCGCCAGTGCTTTGTAATATTCCTTCACCACTAGATAACCTTCTGTTGTAGCAGAATCACTACGGAGTAAACGGTTTGCTTTTTTGGTGAAAGCCCCCTGCCCCAAATTCCCAAAGGCAGTTTCTTCTACCATATAGTTATGCCCCATCATAGATGTCCCTACGCTGCTAGTAACCCACCCTAAAACAAGAATAATCACGATGAATACACCAGAAATAGACTGCTTTTCACTTATACTTGGTTCTATAGGTACCTGCTCATTAATTTTGTTTACTGCTTGTCCAGGAGCCGACCGCTTACATAATAGGTACAGCAAAATCAACCATCCTAAAATAGGAACAAAAATGAGAATCATCAAGGTTGGATCATTATTAGAATCACGCAATCGTCTTGCAACAAGCATAATGGTCGGCAATGTTAATAATACCGTCAATGCAGTCAATACGCCGCCCCCTAAGGATATAGCATATAGAAATCCATAAGGAATGAAGGTCGCAAGACCTGTTATGAATGTAACTAGACCGTATACAAAGGTCATAGCGCTTATGGTAAGCCAAAAATCGGCTGTCGTTGTTCGTCCTTTACCATTTGCATAGTTTTCTACTAGCTCGCGATAGAGGATTTCATATACTCTCTGCTTCATAAATCTCCTACTATATTTAGATATGATACAAACTTAGATAATCCTATTATACTATGCTTTACCAAGGCTTACATTTCATTTTTTCTTCATTAATTTTACCTATACTAATAATATATTTTTTACAACTAAAATTCGTGCAATTAAGTTTGTATAGGAGATAATAATTATGAACGCTAAATTGACTAAAGTAGTAGCTATGGCCAGCTTGGCAGCATTCTTAACAGTAGGCATTGGTGCCAATGTAGCGCAAGCTAAAGATTACCACTTCAAAATCGGTGAAAACCATCGCATGGAAAAGAACGATGATGGTACAGTAGACAGCAGTGCTCATCCATGGTTCAAACCAGATCAAAAGAAACATAGAAAACACAAAATTTCTGAACGTGAAAAACATGATAAAAATGCCACTGCTAAACGCAGCGAACAACATCAACGTTCCGAATCTACAAACGGCTAATCATTCCCCTTTCATAACTGGTTATCCAGTCATATAACACATAACTAAACTAACTAACCTAAAAAGGACGTTATACACATGTATAACGTCCTTTTTAGTATGTATTGTATTATCTATTTTATTATGCGTTAGCTTTTTGTACCGCTTGTTTCATAGATTGTACGTAGTCAAATAACGCTTGGTCAGCATGTTCACCGTGTTCTGCAACGATTTTAACGATAGCAGAGCCTACGATAGCACCATCAGATACGCGAGCCATCGCTTCCGCTTGTTCTGGCTTAGAAATACCGAAACCAACGGCTACAGGAATATCTGTATATTTGCGAATAGTTTCAACGATGGATTTAATATCCGTCTTGATTTCGCTACGCATGCCTGTAACCCCGAGGGAAGACACGCAGTACACAAAGCCTTCTGCGTCTTTTGCGATCATTTCGATGCGATTTTCAGATGTAGGAGCGATCAAAGATACCACTTCAACGCCGTGTTTATTAGCTACACTAGCGAGTTCACCTTTTTCTTCAAACGGCATATCTGGCACGATAACACCAGAGATACCAACCTCTTCGCAGAGGGTAAAGAATTTTTCACGGCCGAATACATAGATTGGATTCAAGTAGGTCATGAACACGAGTGGTACTGTCACTGCATCATCACCACTGCGCAAACGACGCACCATATCAAAGATATCGTGAATTTTTACGCCTGTAGATAATGCGCGTGTGCTCGCTTCCTGGATAACTGGACCTTCCGCTGTTGGGTCGGAGAAAGGAATACCAATTTCTACCATGTCGGCGCCGGCTTTCACCATGACGCGAATATAACGTTCTGTATTCTCGATGCCATGATCACCAGCACTGATGAATGGGATGAATGCCTTACCCTTTGTGAAAGCGTCTTTAATTTTACTCATGAAGATCCACCCCTCTATATTTCGCCATAGCCGCTACGTCTTTGTCACCGCGACCAGATAAACAAATAATAATGATATCGTCCTTGCTCATAGTAGGAGCAATTTTACGAGCATGTGCCACTGCATGAGCACTTTCAATAGCTGGAATAATGCCTTCTAAACGAGACAAGTATTCAAATGCATCCACTGCTTCATCATCCGTTACAGGTACGTATTCAGCACGACCGCTATCGTGCAAGTACGCATGTTCAGGGCCGATACCAGGGTAGTCAAGACCTGCAGAGATAGAATATACTGGCGCAATTTGACCGTCTTCGTCTTGGCAGAAGTAGGATTTCATGCCATGGAAGATACCAACAGAACCCTTCGCAATTGTTGCTGCATGTTCCTCTGTATCAACACCACGACCAGCTGCTTCACAGCCAATGAGGCGAACCCCTTCATCAGGAATGAAGTGATAGAACATGCCCATCGCATTGGAGCCACCGCCTACGCAAGCCATAACAGCGGTTGGCAATTTGCCTTCTGCTTCAAGGATTTGCTCACGCGCTTCGCGGCTGATGATAGATTGGAAATCACGAACGATCATCGGGAATGGATGCGCCCCCATAACAGAACCCAATACATAGTGCGTATCAGACATGCGGTTTGTCCATTCGCGCATCGCTTCAGATACAGCATCTTTTAATGTACTTGTACCAGTTGTTACAGGATGTACCTTAGCACCCAATAATTCCATGCGATATACATTAAGTGCTTGACGTTCACAGTCCTCTGCACCCATGTATACTTCACACTCCATGCCCATCAACGCAGCGATAGTAGCTGTTGCCACGCCGTGTTGACCTGCACCAGTTTCAGCAATAACGCGAGTTTTACCCATTCGTTTTGCCAATAACATTTGACCGATTACGTTATTCAATTTGTGAGAACCAGTATGGTTCAAATCTTCACGTTTTAAGTAGATTTTAGCGCCCCCAAGGTCCTTTGTCATCCGTTCTGCATAATATAAAAGGGATGGACGGCCTGTATATTTTTTATGTAAATCCTCAAGTTCGCGTACGAAATCAGGATCATCTTTGTACTTGTTGTATGCCTCTTCCAATTCGATAACTGCATTCATCAATGTTTCTGGCATAAATTGGCCACCGAAGGAGCCAAAATAACCATGTCTTTGTTCACTCATATAACTTACCTTTCCATATGCCATTCCTACTAACACGCCTGTATAGCGTTACTATTGGCATCTATCTCAACAATCGATGAATTCCATCGGATGTGTCTAAAATATTATTATATCTTAGATTTATGTATTTTTTGTGATTTAGTGAGCTATTGTTCTCACAATGTTGGTGAAAGCTTTAATTTTCTCATCGTCCTTCACGCCATCTGTTTCAATACCGCTACTAATATCTATACCGTAAGGGCGAACTGTGCGAATAGCACGCGCCACGTTAGTACTGTCGATACCGCCGGCGAGCATAAATGGACGTTCAAACTCATCTAAGCAAGACCAGTCGAACACTTCGCCCGTACCGCCTCGTTCATCCTTATGATACGCATCAAACAACAGCATATCGGCACTACTATCAATCCATTTTTCTGCATCAGCAGCACCGCGAATTTGAACTGCCTTCCAAACCTCTACATCTGTTTTCTCTTTGAAAGCTTGGATAAAAGCTTCATCTTCATCACCATGCAATTGCACTGCGTCAAGATTGACTTCTTTAGCGATTGTAACGAGATTGTCTAATGTTTCATTGACGAAGACACCTACCGTTTTAATGTTCTCAAAATTAGGATTTTCTAGGACAAATTCCTTACTATCTTGTGCTGTTTCAGCATTCATTGGCACCGTATTGGTACCATATGTTTTTACATATTGCTTATGGAGTTCTTCTACTAAAGTCTTAGCTTGGGCTACAGTGACTTGTCGTTTACTTGGTGCGAATACAAGGCCCATGTAATCTGGTTTTGCCTCTACTACGGCATGGATTGTATCTACCTTAGAAATACCGCACATCTTAACCTTTGGAGTGTAGTATGTGGGCCCATAGAGATATGCCAACTTCTCAACCTTGTTAGGAGAACGCATAAACGTTTCACCCATCAAGGCTACACCGATGTTGTTATCGCGCAATACTTGGATATCCTCTGGTGTTTCAAGACCGCTTTCAGACACGAATATCACATCATCTTGAACGAGATTGCGCAAGCGTACACTATTTTGTACGTCTACGGTGAAGTCTTTTAAATTACGGTTGTTAACGCCAATAATGCGGGCACCGCAATCAATAGCCATTTGTACTTCTTTTTCGTCGTGAGCCTCAACCAAGGAAGACAAACCAAGAGAGTCAGCTAACTCACGGAACTTAGTCAATGTTGGCACATCGAGGCATGCACAGATTAATAGGATTGCACTAGCGCCCCATACCTTGGCTTGGTAGATTTGGTATTCATCGATGATGAAGTCCTTACGAAGGACTGGAATTTTTACGGTACTAGCGATTTCTTGTAAGTATTTTTTATCACCTTTAAAGAAGTCTGGCTCCGTCAGTACAGAAATGGCTGCTGCACCAGCAACCTCATATTCTTTCGCGATATCTAAATACGGGAAGTGCTCTGCTATGATGCCTTTTGATGGAGATGCCTTCTTTACTTCACAAATGAAGTTAAAGTCTTGCTGGCGAAGGGCTGCTTCAAAAGGAAATCCTGTATCAGATGGTAACGCTAAGGCCGCTGCTTTCACAGCCTCAAGCGTTTCCACCTCTTTTTCTTTGGCCACTCGAATTTTAGTAGCCTCTACAATCTTATCTAAAATCAATGGTTATACCTCTTGTGTTGCTTTCACAAACTGTTCCATTGTAGCAAGCGCCTTGCCAGAGTCGATCATGTTTTTCGCCTCTTCAATGCCCTCTGCCAATGTAAGCCCCTCTTTAGCGAGGTAAATCGCCATGCCAGCATTGAGGAGAACCGCCGTGCGTTTACCGCCTTGTTCACCACCAAGAACACGCCGTGTAATCTCAGCATTTACCGTAGCATCGCCACCTTCAAGCTCAGTTTTATCAGCGTATTCGAAACCGTAGTCCTTAGGATCGAATTCGTAGCTTGTGAAAGTACCATTATTAATTTCGCATACGTACGTTTTGTTGGTAGCCGTAATTTCATCAAGGCCATCGAAGCCGTGTACCACAGCACCGCGTTTAACGCCAAGGTTAGCCAATACACGAGCCAATGGTTCTACCAAAGATTTATCGTACACGCCCATCAACTCCACAGTAGCACCTGCTGGGTTCGCCAATGGTCCAAGAATGTTGAATACAGTACGAACGCCTAACGCTTTACGTACAGGGCCTGCATATTTCATAGCTTGGTGGTATACAGGAGCAAACATGAAGCACATATTTGCTTTGTTGAGGACTGCCTCATTTTGTTCACCATTAAGCTCTAATTTAGCGCCTAATGCTTCGATTAAATCAGCAGCACCACATTTACTGGATACACTGCGGTTACCATGTTTTGCTACTGGAATACCTGCTGCAGAAATAATAAAACCAGATGTAGTAGAAATGTTGAACGTATTCGCTTCGTCGCCGCCAGTACCTACAATTTCCACAACAGTACCTTCATGAGGCACAGAACCAGCCTTCTCGCGCATAACCTCAGCAAAAGCTGTAACCTCATCTACAGTAGGGCCTTTTGCCGCCAAAGCGCACAAGAAACCAGCCATAGGAACCTCAGCTACCTCGCCGCTCATAATCTTGTTCATTGTATCTTTAGCAAGGTCGTAGGATAAATCTTGACCATGCGTTACTGCATATAATGCGTCTTTAATCATTTTATAGCTCCTTACTTGTTGTTCATTTTACTTCGCTTCAACGATAATAGGGCATATACCTGCCTTAATGCTACATGTGATTCACGTGGACCTATGCCCTCCACTGGCCGGGTCTGACTACGGCCTGCGGCCTTCGCAGGGCCAAAGTCGGGCCTAGAACCCCGTGAACTCACATAAACACTAGGACACTTAATCTTTTATATGCCCTACTCTCTGTCACACGCACAATAAAATGAACAACAATTCAATATCTCTTAAATGATCCTGCGCATTATATGGAGTAACGCACAGGTCATCCCTTTATAAGAGGTGGGAGTATAGAACGGCGTAGCCGTTCTTTTCCCTTATAATGATTTGCAATTTTTTATTAACAGTAGTGATTGGACCAGATTTGGATTTAAAGTAAAGTTTAGTCGAGATGGTGGTCATAAAACGACTTTGGCCCTATCCCAAAGGGATAGACCTGGCCAGTGGAGGCTTTAGGGCCACTAGCTCGACTACTAAAGTATTTAAAGCAAATATCGGTCCACAGTGCTACTTAGATAAGAAATTGCGAATCATTTGTTCCCCGTTTGGTGTCATGATGGATTCCGGATGGAATTGCACGCCGTAGATTGGGAAGTCTTTGTGTTCTACGCTCATTACTTCGCCGTCGTCTGTAATGGATGTAACGATGAGTTCGCTTGGCATGGTTTCGTCAATGATTGCCAAGGAGTGATAGCGTGCTACTTCGAATTGTTCAGGTACGCCTTTAAGGATTTTGGATGGGTGTACTTGTTTGGCTACGCTTTGTTTGCCGTGCATAACTTGCTTAGCGTAGGAAACGGTGCCGCCGAATACTTCGCCGATGGCTTGGTGACCGAGACATACGCCAAGGATTGGGAATTCGCCTTTGCATTCGCGCAATAGGTCTTCGTATACGCCCGCATCAGCTGGTCTGCCAGGGCCTGGTGAAAGTATCACATTGTCTGGTTTCAACGCGCGGATTTCTTCAACTGTTAATTCATCGCTGCGGATAACTTTAATGTCTGGATCGATAGAGCCTACTAATTGGTATAAATTGAAGGAGAAGCTATCGTAAT
>OGEJ01000736.1_pt1 | contig 10495 bp, 10 predicted proteins | sample 1570701 | NCBI WGS metagenome assembly OGEJ01 (sample SAMEA2582140, study PRJEB24529) | metagenome | biome: Human gut stool | place: China | collected 2011
AATATAAATAATAGTAATAATACATCGAATAAAACTGCAACTACAAATAATTCTTCAGATAATAATCCAGTTCCAGAAAGTGTAGCTCCTGCAGTAAATGATGAAAATACAAATGAAGATAATGGTACTGTAGACGTTCCAGTAGAAACACCAAATACAGATAGCTCAGATCCTCTTGGATTAGGTGATTTACCAAATACTGCTCCTAATTCTGATATAGATTTTTCTCAGTATGGTGAAATGCCTTCATATGAAGATGCAATGAATGATCAAAATCCAAATTCTTATTAATTTATGTGAATATGAAAAGGATGATTTAAATCATCCTTTTCTTTATAAAACAGGTGAAATAATTATGAGAAAACAACAAATATTTTTATGGTAAATAAGAGGAAACATCGTAAAAATGAAGGCTGAAGTTATAAAATGGGAACAGTAGGAAAAGTGCTTGACTTGTGAGGCAAATAAGACCATCATAGATAAAAATACATTGTCTATGGTGGTTTTTATATGGAGGTAGATGAAATGTTTGCCGACGGTTCACATATTATTTATGTGAATGGCAATTATAAAGGCAATGATGCAATCGGCCAGCTGATCAGTGATTTTCATCAGACGAATCCGGAAAACATGCACTACGATGCACTGGCACAGGGCGTGAAACATTTTAAAGAGGTGGAAGGAGGACATGAGAAAATAAGTGAAATTGTTGAAAAATATGGTGATGAGCGGGCAATGAAAGCTAAAATTGTCTCCACACAAAATCTCATGAAAAATATGAAACTCACGTTAGAGCAGGCCCTCAACGTGCTGGAGATCCAGGGAGACGAGTGGGCGGTTATAACAAAGCAGTTACAGAAATAATGAGGTCAGAAACCTTCTCTGCAGCGTTCAACCCTAAGTTCCTTACGTTTTTTCCCGGCTTCCCATTCTGCCTGTTCTCCGACTGATTCTCCCCTCCGTACCGGAACAGAGGGGGGTTTTCCGTCGGCATCAATGGCAACTAAAGTCAGGTATGCCCGATTGACCGGATAGCGGGTGCCGTCTAAAGTTTCGATGTAAGTGTCGACACGGATCTCCATGGAAGTTTTGCCGACGAAGGTGAGCTGCCCAATCAGAACGACAAGATCGCCCTGATAGACCGGGCGCATGAATCTTAAATTATCCACGGATGCGGTGGTTACATTGTGGTGGGAATGGCGGATGGCAGCCAAACCGGCGACTTCATCGATCCAGGACATCAGCTGTCCGCCGAATAGCCGCCCCGAGCCGTTTAAATGCTCCGGGCGTACCTGATGGACCTGTTCTACTTTTGAGTCGGAAACTTTTTTCTCCATGATATCTCCATTCTATATAAAAAACTGCATGGCATCATTTTAGGCTTACAAGCATTTCCTGTCAATCTTGTTGAGATGTTTATTACCTGTTGATAAGACATGCCATTTATAAAAATAGAAATGTGATAAAGAAATTGCCAGGGCAATGTACCGTCTCCAGAAGTCGGATTAAAATCCGACGTTCGGAGGTTGGTACATGATCCTGGCAATTTTTGTGATGATTCAAAATCACAGGTCTGCTTATGAAACAGTTTATTGTTTTAAAGGTAGGAAACCAGCTCATCCATGTCAATGCGCATATCTTTATGACGTTCTGTGGATGCGTCCGGTTCATCACTGTATCCGAGAGCTAAGATATTGACCGGCTCTAAGTTTTTCGGAAGGTTCAGTTCTTCTTTTAATATGTCCGGGTTAAAGTAGCAAATCCAGACACTGCCAAGACCAAGCTCGGTTGCTTCAAGCATCATATGGTCGGTCAGGATCGAGGCATCGATGTCGGTTGTGATCTTGCCGTCAAACGGACGTTTCCAGGCTTTTGTCTTATCGGCACAGACGACAATGGCAGCCGGTGCCTGATAAATATTTGCTGCTTTTCCGACTTTTTCCAGTCCTTCTTTGCTTTTTACGACCATAAGGCGTACCGGCTGCATGTTCGCGGCGGTCGGTGCTACGTGGGCAGCCTCTAAGATTTTATCCAGTTTTTCCTGTTCAATTTCTTTTCCTGTGTACTTTCGTACAGAATGTCTCTTTTTTGCAATCTCTAATAATTCCATGATAATCTCCATTCTTGAGCTGTTTTTTGTGCATCTTGAGTTTGTGTGTAAGCACGGATCTTGCGTGTGAAAAATCTTATTTTTCACGCTAATCCTCCATGCTTGAGCTGATTTTTGCACATAATTGAATTTCATGCGGTTTCGCTGGGATAATCCTGTTTATTTCGGATTCTATCTTGTGTTTCTGAACGTTCATGTCTATAATTATATGGAAATGCAGAATATAAGCAAGTATGCACTTTTTTGATATATACTTCCGAAAAAGTAAGTAAGGAGAAATAGATCTATGAATAAGGAATTTAACTGTCCGGTGGAGGCGACGATCTCCCTGATCGGCGGCAAATACAAGTCGGTCATTTTGTTTCATCTGATGGGAAAAACGCTCCGCTACAGTGAACTTCATAAAAAGATACCGAAAGCCACCGATAAAATGCTCGCACAGCAACTTCGGGAACTGGAAAAAGACGGACTTATCAAAAGAACCGTCTATCCGGTTGTCCCGCCCAAAACAGAGTACAACCTGACGGAGTTTGGAGAGAGCCTGTCACCGATCCTAAATGCCATGTGTAACTGGGGAGAGTCCTATCTGAACATTCCGAGTCAGTGTGTGGAAGAGTCGTGAGGCGGAAAGGTTTGAGGGACAAGTGAAAAGCAGGAATACTGTGTCTTGGTGCAGAGCGAGGAACAGAGCACGATGAGAGATTGAGGATTGTGCGCAGGATTTGTGCTTGTGCGTAAACATGAGGTGTCAATGAAAGTGTTGTTTTTATTGAAAAGAATGGAGGATTGAAATGGCAGATAAAAATGCAATGAAAAATAAAAGTGCAATGAGGAACAAAAGTAAAGTTAAAAATAAAGACATAGCGAAAAATAAAGCTGCAGGCAAGAAAAAGTATGCAGTTGATAAAACAATGAAGCAGGAGGCAGAAAAACGAACCGCCGGAAAAATGGGAAAGAAAAAATATGCGGTTGATAAAACAGTGAAGCAGGAAGCAGAAAAGCGAACCATCGGAAAAATGGAAAAGAAGTATGCAGTGACTAAAGCATTTACAGAAAAAACGGATCATGGAAAATCGGTAAAAGAGAAAAAAGTATCAGGAAAAAACACGTCGGAAAAAATGATCACGAAGAAGCAGAATGCAGACATGTGCCAGTATGCAAAAAAATGCGGTGGCTGCGATTACCAGGGACTTTCCTACGAAAAACAGCTCAAAGAAAAGCAGGAATATGTTAGAAAAAATGTCGGAAAATTCTGCAAAGTACTGCCGATCATCGGGATGGAACATCCCTATCATTACCGCAACAAAGTGCATGCGGTATTTGACATTGCAAAAGGCGGATCTGTCATTTCCGGCGTATACAAAGCAGGGACACATGATGTTGTAAACATTGATTCCTGCCAGATCGAAGATGAGACGGCAGATGCGATCATCCACGATATCCGGGGACTTTTACGTTCCTTTAAAATCAAGACTTATGATGAGGATACCGGATATGGTCTGCTGCGTCATGTACTGGTGCGTCGCGGTTTTCACAGCGGAGAAGTGATGGTAGTATTAGTGCTCGGATCTCCGATCCTTCCGTCCAAGAATAATTTTGTCAAGGCACTGCGTAAACTTCACCCGGAGATCACAACGGTCGTTCTTAATGTCAATGACAAAAAGACCAGTATGATCTTAGGAGAAAAAGAAACCGTTATTTACGGAAAAGGCTATATTGAGGACACACTCTGTGGCTGTACTTTCCGCATTTCCCTCAAATCATTTTATCAGGTGAATCCGGTACAGACTGAAATCCTTTATACGAAGGCGATCGAGTATGCCGGACTGACAGGAAAAGAGAGGATTGTGGATGCTTACTGTGGCATCGGAACGATCGGTCTTATCGCAGCGTCGAAGGCAAAAGAGGTCATCAGTGTGGAGTTAAACCGTGATGCAGTCAGGGATGCCGTAACCAACGCAAAACGCAATGACATCAAAAATGTCCAGTTTTACAATGCCGATGCAGGACAGTTTATGGTGGAGATGGCGGAATACCGTGCCGATCAGAAAAAAAATCAGGTGCCGGATGCCACAAAATCGGGAAAAAAGGCAACACCGGATGGCAATGTGGATGTCGTATTCATGGACCCGCCAAGAGCAGGAAGTGACGAGGCGTTTTTATCTTCGGTCATCCGGCTTGCCCCGAAGCGCGTAGTGTATATTTCATGTAATCCGGAGACACTTGCAAGGGATTTAAAGTATCTGACGAAACATGGGTATCAGGCAAAGGAGTGTCAGCCGGTGGATCTTTTTCCGTGGACGAAACATGTTGAGACGGTTGTCTTGCTTTCCAAGGGCGAGGTCGACTCGAAAAAGATTCGGGTTGAGTTCTCTTTGGAAGATATGGATATGTCCGAATTTCAGGATGGGGCAACCTACACCCAGATCAAAGACTATGTGCTGGAGCATAGCGGGTTAAAGGTATCCAATCTTTATATCTCACAGATTAAGAGGAAATGTGGGATTGAAGTTGGCAAGAATTACAATTTGCCGAAGTCCGAGGATTCCAGACAGCCCATGTGTCCGCCGGAAAAAGAGAAAGCAATCCGAGAAGCATTCAAATATTTTGGGATGATCTAACATCCCGCAAAATGGAGGTTTCTTATGGATAGATTGATTTCTTGTGAGTGTAACATGGATACCGCTTGTGTGGAACTGAAATTCTTAGATGGCAGCATGATTGCCATTGATACCATCGCCGTGGAGAATGAGGTTGCTGACAATATGTATCAGCGGTCAGAGCTGAACTATCTAATCTACAATGACCCGATTGGATATGCAGACCTTGTTTTGAACGGTGATCCCGAAATTTATCTAAAAACTGTAACTGAATGTAAACCCTTAGATTAAAACTCAGCCCTCTGCCTTTTCCTTGGCAGAGGGCCGTTTTTTGCTTAACAGTTATTGAGCATCCCTTAATTGCTCTACAACGCTGCATTTTGCTGCGTTGTCATACATCATACAAGGAATCAGCCACCCCAGCAGAAGAAATACCGGAATTGTCAGCAGGACAGGCAGAATGGTGAATCGATACTCAAAGAACCAGAACATACTGCCCAGCATTTTTCCTGCAAGAGGTCCCACCGCCAGCGACAGAATAAAGGCCGCCGCTACGGAGGACATTGCGTAAAACAATCCCTCGTAGATCAGCATGGTTTTGAGCTGCCGGTTCGTCATTCCTACAGCCTGAAGCACAGCAAATTCACGGCGGCGGGAAAGAATACCGGTCATCATGGCGTTGAAGAAATTTAAGAGTCCCACCAGCCCGATGATAGCACAGAGGGTACCACCTATCAGAAGGAACATCTGCCGGAACTGAGCAAATTCAGAGCGAGCCGTGGCCTTGCTTTCATACATCAAGGGCGAAAACTCACCGGCAGTGAGCTTCGATAGATATTGCTCTGCTTCGGCCTCGTCCGCTTCGTCCGCTGTGTCGAACAGGTAGAGCATCGGAATGGCTGCACCACCGCTGTCCCTCTGTGCGGTGTCCACAGACAAAACTGCGTCATATCCAATACCACTATAACGATAACTCATGGAATTCGGAAGTTCTACCAAGGCGCAGACCGTGTACTCTACATCTCTGGCTCCATACAATTTTGCCTGAAAGTACTCCTCCGGTGTATCTTCGGTGAGTTCCCCGGTGCGGCTGTCGATATATTTCACATCGTCCGCATAGGTAACGGTGATCGTGTCTCCCACCTTGGGGTAGTATTCAAGATTGGGCAGATTACCGTAGTCATCTAAGGAAACCGCAATGGCAATGGCGTTATTGTCCGGCTCCAACATGGGAGAAATATCTCCGTCGAATACTTGCAGCTTGTCAAACAGACTGTTATCCAGAGCCTCGATTCTGGTATCTCCCATCACCATATTGCCCCGGTGCTCCAGACGGCTCATATGGCTGTCCAACTGCTCGGCGCTTTCGTACCTTGCATAGTCCTGCCGCAGAGCATCCTCCGTCATCCACAGGTAGGCGGGTTTTTGCACAGCATATCCCGTGCCGGAAAGACTGGCCTTTGTGTTTGCGGAGATATCCTCGATCTGTTCTGGCGTGATGAATTCATCTGCCGGGTTGTAACGGAAATAGTCGGGAGTGCTGACGATAAAATCGGCGCAGGTCATGGTGGATACATACTTCTCCATGCTGAAGCCGCCCACAAAGGCACACAGCGCATTGAAGAGTGTCACCGACAGTGCCAGAGACACCACCACCAGCACCGTCTTTTTCTTGTTTCGTCCCAGATTGGCAAAGGCCATCTGATGGAGCTTCGCTCCCCGGGTACTGCGCCGTTTTTTCTTCGTCTGCATCGCATCCGTATATTTGGTAGCCTCCACCGGAGAGACCTTAGCTGCCATTTTTCCGGGCTTGGAACAGGACAAGAGCACCGTCAACAAGGCGAACAGCATAGAACCAAGGAAGATCACAGGCGAAGTGCTGATGGTGGTGATGCCTGCATCCAACTGGGTGGAGCGCAAGACAACAGGAACCAAAACAGCGCCAATGCCGTAGCCCAGCAGCAGCCCCGCCGGAATGCCGATCAGACAAAGCAGAAGTGCCTGCTGGCGAATGATGCGTTTGAGCTGCCGGGGCGTTGTGCCAATGGTTTTCAGAAGTCCGTAAAACCGGATATCCCCCGCAACAGAGATCTGGAAAATGTTATAGATGATAAGATACCCCGTGAAAATCACCAGCAGCAAAAAAGCTGCTATGGCGATCACAAGTTCCGGATCGAGATGCGACTCCAGCTGGGATGAGGTATATCCCCAATTGACGCCGATTCGGACGCTGTTGGGATCGGTATAGCTGTCCCATGTGTAGCCAAGATCGGTATCCACCTGCTCCATCTGCCCTTGAATGTTTGTGCCGGAGGCCAGCATGACATTCAAATCGGTGCGGAAAGGCTGTAAACCTGTTTTTACTGCCTGCGCTTCGATGTCATCTGCGTAATCACGGCTGATGTTGATGTAATGGACAGGCATTAGTTCATCATAGTCCCAATAGCCTACCAGCGTAAAGGTATCTGTTACAGTAAAGGCGGTTTGATCCTTGTCCGTAATGGAATAGGAAACCGTGACTTCAGCGCCCAGCTCCGGCGTTACGCCAAGCAGCTGCAACGCTGCCGTATCCATGGCTACCTCTTTGCCGCTTTCGGGCATCCGTCCGGTAGTAGGGGTGGCATAGCTCCATTTAGTGCAGTTGGCATCCATGTAGCTGATCTCTGCCGGCACTTTGGCAAAGACCCCCTCCGCAGTGATACCGATTACCTTCCGTGCCCCCGCAGCCTTCACCTTTGGGTGGGCAGCGATGCGTTCCGCCTGCTCGGGGGAAACATCCTTAAAGGTGCCGTGTGCATAGCCGCCTACCTGCCGAAACTGGTAGGTTTCATAGCTGGCGTTCAACGACAAGACAATGGTGAACATGGACGTAAATAGCAGCGTTGTCAGCGCAATGGCAAAAATAGCGATCAGATTGCGGCGGCGGTTCGCATAAAGAGATTTTAAGCTGAGTTTTCGAATACATTTTCGATTTTTGACATTCATCGTAGCCACCTCCCGTTAGTTCTGGGAGACGATCCGACCATCTTCGATACGGATAATGCGGTCTGCCATCTGCGCAATTTCTTCGTTGTGAGTGATCATTACGATTGTCTGGGCGAACTTTTGACTGGTGACTTTCAAAAGGCTCAATACATCCTGGCTGGTTTTGGAATCCAGATTGCCGGTGGGTTCATCTGCCAGAATGATAGCGGGTGCTGCCGCCAGCGCACGGGCAATGGCTACTCGCTGCTGTTGACCGCCTGAGAGCTGATTGGGCAGCGCATCCAGACGCTCATCCAGCCCAAGGGTCTGTACAATCTGCTGTACGAAATCCTTATTGACCTTGCCACCGTCCAGCTCAATGGGTAGAACGATATTTTCATACACATTCAGCACCGGAACAAGATTATATGCTTGGAACACAAAGCCGATTTTCCTGCGGCGGAAGATGGTCAGCGCTTCCTCCTTCAGGGAGAAAATATCCTGTCCGTCCACCATGACCGTGCCACTTGTAGGGCGATCCAGCCCGCCCAGCATGTGCAGCAGCGTGGATTTGCCGGAGCCGGATGTGCCGACAATTGCAACAAATTCGCCCTTCTTTACACTTAAATCAACTCCATCCAACGCATGAACTGCGTTATTGCCGGAGCCATAAATCTTTTTCAGGTTTTTTGCCTGTAAAACTTCCATAAATGAGTACCTCCATGAAAAAATCTGTATGTATGAAAGGAAATGATCCTTTGATACATACAGATTATCGCATAGGAATCTTTCCACATTCTTTCCGGCGGAAAATGAAATCTAACAGTTTTGATAGAATTGTTGTTATTTCGGCAGAAATATGGAAAACGTACTTCCTTTTCCCGGAACGGAAGCAACCTTGATATAACCGCCCTCGCCGGATATGATCTGTCGGGCAAGGTATAAGCCGATGCCGACCCCTTCTTGTTTCTGCACACTATTTGAGCGGTAAAAGCGAGCAAATATCTTCGCTTGCTCACTTTCCGGGATGCCTGAACCGGTATCCGATATATCGATCCTTGCAAACATTTCATAGCTTACGGCAGAAATAGTAATGGTGCCATGCTCTGTATATTTGATGGCGTTGTCTACGATATTAGCCAGCGCTTCCGCTGTCCATTTGGAGTCGAATACAGCAAAAGCATCGGTATCTTGCAGTCGCAAAGACAATCTTTTTTCAGAAGCCTTGGCGGCATATTGTTCTACTACGCTTTCAAGCAGCGGCTGCAGCGCTGCTTGCTGAGGGGAGAGTGAAATGATCCCGTTTTCCAGTCTGGAAAGCTTTACGAGAGAATCGATCAGAAATCGCAGCTTTTCCGATTGTTTGTACAGCGCCTCCACATTTGCCTTCGCCGATGCAGGCAGAGTTTCCTCCATCAAAAGCTCGCTGTATAACAGCAGGTTTGCAATCGGCGTTTTTGTCTGGTGCGAGATGTCCGCAATCAAGGTTTTGATTTTGTCTTTTTCCTGCGCTACATTTCGAGAAGATGCTTCTGCGGCAGAAAGATAGTGTGCAAACTTTGTTTCCAAAGCAGACAGCCGGCTTTCATCAAAATTGGTTTCAGAAAAGGAGCCGGTCATGGCAGCGTCCAGCATCCTTTCGATTTCTTCCATCGTTTTTCTGGCCTTTCTCCGCTCCCATAACACAACAGCTGCCGCCGCCAGAAAACACAGCAGTATGATCACAATGCCGGTTTTATTCATCTTTTGTCACCCAGCTATAACCGATTCCATAGACGGTTTTAATGTATTTCTGTGCACCAAGCTTATCCCTCAGACGCTTGATCGTAACAGACAAAGCATTTTCATCCACATATTCTGCGCCATCTGTCCAGATCCGGTCGACAAGGTCTCCACGGGTCATGGTTCGACCACGATTTTCAACAAGCAGACGCAGTAATTTTTGTTCGGTTTTGCTCAATTCCGCTTTTGAATCTCCCACATAAAAGGTCATAGCCTCAAAGTCAAAGTGAAATAGATCCATATGGAACGGCGCATTTTTATGGTTTGACGCTTGCTTTCGCAGTTGGGTATTCACCCTTGCCCGCAAAACCGAAAGAGAAAAGGGCTTGGTAATATAATCATCAGCGCCTCTCTCCAGTCCGTCTACGATGTCCAGATCGGTGTCATTGGCAGTCAGCAGAATAACAGGAATATAGGGTGTGTTTTCCTTGACCTCCCGGAGCAGCTCAAGCCCGCTGCCATCCGGCAGATTGATATCCAGCAGGATCAGGGATACACTCCCGCAAAGCAATTGTTCTCTTGCCGCTTTTAGATCATGGCAGGATATAATCTGACGGCCATCTGCTTTCAGCGCTTTGCATAAGCCTTGATTCAAACCGATATCATCTTCAATAATCAATAATTGTTCCATGTATCTCACTCCTTCGTTATTCAAATGCCACCATCGTTTCCTTGGGCAATTTTTCGTTCTCACAGTTCAGAAGATAGGCTACGGCCTTGTTCGCAAAGCGGTTGGTTTTTATCGTATCCCAATCGGCAAGGCGAATGATCTCTGCCGTACCATTCTCAAAATCAAATGAAATCTCGCCCCATTCGCCGTCGCAGTCTGCCTGATATTCGTAGATTGCGGCGGCGATTTTCTTTTTTCGCTTGATCTTGGATTTCTGTTTTAGCCGGACTGCATGGATTGCGCCCTCGGCAACCAACAATTCCGTCAACTTGTCCACTGCTTTTCGGTAGGCTCGTTCTGCACCGCTGGCTGTACTGCCCTCAAACATAACCGCCAGTTCTTCAAAGGTGGGGCGGTTCTTCCATGAGC
>OGEJ01000741.1_pt1 | contig 10455 bp, 10 predicted proteins | sample 1570701 | NCBI WGS metagenome assembly OGEJ01 (sample SAMEA2582140, study PRJEB24529) | metagenome | biome: Human gut stool | place: China | collected 2011
AAAGGGCAATGTCCGCGCCGCGCTGGAGGGCGTCGCCGACGTGAATGCCGCCATGGCCCTCAACCTCAAGATCGTCTCCATCGATCGCTCCGGCGTGGTGCTGCCCGAGGGGCGGCACTTTATCGCCGATCTGCTCGGCCTGGAGGTCCTGGACGCCGGCAGCGGGGAGAAGCTGGGGGTTGTGGCCGACGTGCTCACCCCGCCCGCCCACGAGGTCTACGTGGTGAAGGGCGAGCATGAATACATGATCCCCGCCGTGGACGAGTTCCTGGCGGAGACCAATGTGGAGGGCGGCTATATCAAGGTTCGTCTGATCGAGGGGATGCGCACCGATGTATAGGATCGATATTATGACCCTCTTTGATCTGACCGTGGGCGATATGATGAACGAGTCCATCCTGGGCCGCGCCCAGGAGCGGGACATCATTCGCATCGAGGCCCACCAGATCCGGGATTACACCCTCAACAAGCAGAAGCAGGTGGACGACTATCCCTACGGCGGCGGCCACGGCGCGGTCATGCAGGCCGACCCCCTCTACCAGTGCTGGAAGCACATTGTGGACACCTTCGGCCCGGGACATACCATCTACATGTCCCCCGCCGGCAAAACCTTCGTGGAGGCCGACGCCCGCCGCCTGCGGGACGATTACGACCACCTGATTCTGGTGTGCGGGCACTATGAGGGCATCGACGAGCGGTTCATTGAGGAGTGTGTGGACGAGGAGATCTCCATCGGCGACTTCGTGCTCACCGGCGGCGAGCTGGCCGCCATGGTGGTGGCCGACGCGGTGGCCCGGCTGGTGCCCGGGGTGCTCTCCGACCCGGAGTGCTTCGAGGAGGAGAGCCACTGGAACGGCCTGCTGGAGTACCCCCAGTACTCCCGCCCCGAGGAGTGGCACGGCCGGAAGGTCCCCCCCATTCTCCGCTCCGGCGATCACAAGAACATCGCCCGTTGGCGGCGCAAGCAGTCCATCCTCCGCACCCGCCAGCGCCGCCCGGATCTCTACGCCAGACTGGATCTTTCCTCCAAGGAGGATCAAAAGCTGCTGCGGGAGCTGGACGAGGAAGCCCCCCAATTCTAACGCAATCATTTGTTTACAGGTTTCCCCTTTACTTTTCCGCCCGCCCGTGCTACAATGACTGCACAGTCGTAATCTAATTTCCATTATGATATAAGAGGGTTCCAGCTATGAGTTTTAAGATCATTGTCGACAGCTGCTGCGATCTGACCCCTGCCCAGCTCCGTGAGGACTGCTTTGTCAGCGTCCCGCTGACCATCCGGGTGGGAGAGCACGTCGTGGTGGACGACGCCTCCTTTGACCAGGGCGACCTGCTCTGGCGGATGAAGGAGAGTGCCACGGCTCCCCAGTCCTCCTGCCCCTCCCCCATCCAGTATCTGGAGGCGTTTGACTGCGGCGCCGACGACCTGTATGTGGTCACTCTTGCCGCCCTGCTCTCCGGCTCCCACAACGCGGCGGCCCAGGCGCGGAGCCTCTGGCTGGAGGACCACCCCAACTCCAATGTGCACATCTTCAACTCCTGCTCCGCCTCGGCGGGCGAGGTTCTGGTGGCCCTGAAAATCCAGGAGCTGGCCCAGTCGGGCATGGACTTCACCACGGTGGTCAGCCAGGTCTCCCGCTACATCAATGAGATGGAGACCTACTTTGTGCTGGAAACCCTGGACAACCTGCGGAAAAACGGCCGGCTCACCAGGGTGCAGTCCCTGGTTACCAGCACCCTGCACATCAAGCTGCTCATGGGCGCCACCCCCGAGGGTGAGATCTGCAAAAAGGGCCAGGCCATGTCCATCAAGCAGGCCCTGTCCAAGATGGTGTCCCTGATGGCGGCGGATCCCAAGCACGAGGGGCGCCGGCTGTCCATCGTCCACTGCAACTGCCTGGAGCGGGCCTTCCACGTCAAGGAGCTGGTCATGAAGCAGTGCCGTTTCGGGGAGATCCTCATCAGCGATACCGGCGGCATCAGCACCGTCTATGCCAACGACGGCGGCATCGTCGTGGCCTATTGATTTCGATCAAGCCATTCCGCAACCGCCCGGAGGAAATTTCCTCCGGGCGGTTGTTTTTTGCCCCTGCCTGTGCTATCATGGCAAAAATAGTTTTGGGAGGTGCTTTTATGAACTACACCATCCGCCCCATCGGGCCGGAGGACGCGGAGGGGGCCGCAGCTCTGCGCCGCATGCCGGGCGTATTTGAGAATACGCTCGGCCTCCCCTCCTACCGCACCGCCGACAGCGAGGCGTTCATCGCCGGGCTGGGCCCTGACGACCATAACTTTGTGGCCGTTCTGGACGACGGCACGGTAATCGGCTGCGCCGGCCTCACGGTCTGCTCCAATCCCCGGATGCGCCATGTGGGCGCGGTGGGCCTCTTTGTGCATGCGGACTACCAGGGCCGGGGTGTGGGCACCACCCTGATGGAAACACTGCTGGATCTGGCGGACCACTGGCTCATGCTGGTGCGGGTGGAGCTGGAGGTCTTTGCCGACAACGAGCGAGCCATCCGTCTCTATGAGAAGCTGGGCTTTGAACAGGAGGGCCTGCTGCGCATGACCACGGTGCGGAACGGCCGCTATGTGGACGAGTACAAGATGGCCCGCATTCGTCCGGGGGTGACCGCACCATGACCTACGCCATCCGCCCCGCCGGGCCGGAGGACGCCTCGGGGATCACCGCACTGCGGCGGATGCCCGGCGTATTTGAACAGGCGGCCTCCCTCCCCTCCGACCGCCCCCGCCGTATGGAGGCGCTTCTCCGCCAGCCGGGACAGGGCCGGCATGTTCTGGTGGCCGTATCGCCGGATAATACCGTGCTCGGCCTGGTCATGCTGACCGTGGAGTCCAACCCCCGGCGGCGGCACACCGGCGGCCTGGGCATCATGGTGCGCACCGACTGCCAGGGACAGGGCATCGGCACCGCCCTGTTGGAGGCGGTCTTGGATCTGGCGGACAATTGGCTGATGCTCCACCGGGTGGAGCTGGAGGTCTACGCCGACAACGGGGACGCCATCCGCCTGTACCAGCGCTTCGGCTTTGAGACGGAGGGCCGCAAACGGGAGGCCGCCGTGAAAGCGGGGGACTACGTGGACATGCTGGTGATGGCCCGGCTGGGAAATCGCTGATGTCCCAGGGCAGATTGTTTGAGCTGCTCTGTCTCCTGCTGGAGCGGGGCCGCATGACCGCGCCGCAGCTGGCGGAGCACTTCGAGGTATCGGTGCGCACCATCTACCGGGACATCGACGCGCTGTCGGCGGCCGGGGTACCGGTGTACAGCACGCCGGGCAAGGGCGGCGGGGTGTCCCTGCTGGAGGGCTATACCCTCCACCGGGCCGCCTTCACTGAGGAAGAGCAGCAGCTGCTGCTCACCGCCCTGCGGAGCCTGCCGGGGGACGCCGGACAGGGGACGGCGGAGACCCTGTCCAAGCTGTCCGCCCTGTTCCGGCGCCGGGAACCGGACTGGCTGCAAGTGGAGCTGTCCCGCTGGGGGAGCGCCGGGGCCGACAACGCCAAATTCGTCCAGCTCAAGCAGGCCATTCTGTCCCGCCGCGTCCTGTCCTTCACCTATGTGGGCGCCTCCGGCCAGACCACCCGCCGCAGCGTCCTCCCCGCGCCGCTGGTCTTCAAGGGCCGGGACTGGTACCTCCAGGGGTTCTGCCTGGAGCGGGCGGCATACCGCACCTTCAAGCTCACCCGGATGCTGGAGCCGGAGCCGGGCGCTCCCTTTCAGCGCCCCCTCTCTCCCCCGCCCATCGAGGCCGGAGAGCCGCCGGAGGGCTTCTGCATTCCCGTCCGCCTGCGCTTCTCCCCCGCCCTTGCCTACCGGGTCTACGACGAATTCGACGAGGGCTGCGTCACCCGCGGGGCGGACGGCAGCCTTGTGGTGTCGGTGAGCTTTCCGGAGGATCCGTGGCTCTATGGCTATCTGCTCTCCTTCGGTCTGGGAGTGGAGGTGTTGGAACCGGAGCGCCTGCGGAAACGGCTGGCGCTGCTGGCGGGAAAAATGGCGGCCCACCACGGAAACCATGACACGGGGTGTCAGGATAACTGTGATAGGATGGAGTCATCTCAATCACAGGAGGAATCTCACATGAATCACACCTTTTGTCAATCCTGCGGCATGCCCATCGACGACCCGGCCCTTCGCGGCACGGAGCGGGGCGGCACGCCCAGCGAGCACTACTGCAAATACTGTTATCAGGAGGGAGCCTTTACCGGAGAGATGACCATGGAGGAGATGATCGACTTCTGCACCCCCATGATGGTGCGGGCCAACCCGGAGCTGACCCCCGAGCAGGCCCGGGCGCAGATGGCCCAGTTCTTCCCCAGTCTGCTCCGGTGGCGCAACTAATGGACTGGAACGCCATCTATCCCGGGCCGGAGGAGCCCACTGCGGAGCAGCTCTCCGCCTACGTATCCCATCCGATGTGGGAGCCATTGAACCGCTGGATCTGTGAAGCTTATTCCCTTTCCCCTATTTACAGCTACAGCAGCTGTTCCATGGGGCGGCGGCAAGGCTCTGTGTACCCTCTACCCCGCCGCCGGCGCCTTCACCTGCCTGGTGGTGGCCCCGGCCCAGGCGGAGGCCCTTCTCCCCACCCTCTCGGAGTATACCCAGGCCTGCTGGCAGGCGGTCAAGCCCATGGGCTCCGGGCGGTGGCTGTCCCTGGAGGTGGACTCCCCGGAGGTTGTGGAGGACATCAAGACCCTGCTGATGTTGAAGCGCCCGCTGAAAAAACAGGGACAGGCATAGCCTGTCCCTGTTTTTTATGGTATAATAGCGGGAAAGCGGCTCTTACGCTTGCATTTCAGCCGTTTTGCCGCCCCTTGCGGGGCAGCCGGAAAACATATCACAATTATACCATTCCGCTCATGCTTCCTGGTATACGAACAAAATCTGCTGCTTGAGGTATTCACTATGTCACTGACCCTTCGCCACGAGGCCCCCGCCGACCGCCGCGCCGCGGAAACGCTGGTGCGGGAGGCCTTTTGGAACGTCTACAAGCCCGGCTGCGACGAGCACTACTATCTCCATCTGCTCCGTCAGTCCCCCGCCTTCCGCCCGGAGCTGACCTTCGTATGCGAGGCGGACGGCGTCCTGGCCGGGCAGATCGCCTGCGCCTCCAGCTCCATCTAGCTGGAGGCAGGGGGGTATCGGGACACCGTCACCGTCGGTCCCCTGGCCGTCCTCCCCTCCTTTCAGGGAAAAGGACTGGCCCGCGCCCTGGTGTGCCATGCCCTGCGGCAGGCCCAGGCCCTGGGGGAACACGCCGTGGTGATTCTGGGCGATCCCCGGCACTACGGCCGCTACGGCTTCTGGTGCGGAGAGCGCTGGGGCATCTCCCTGGAGAACGGCCAGTACCTGCCCGGCCTCCAGGCAGTGGAGCTGGCCCCCGGCTCCCTGGCAAACGCCGCCGGGCGCTTCCGCGAGGGCTTTGCCTATGCCCCCGACGCGGCCGCGCTGGACGCTTTTGACGCCCTTTTCCTCGTAAAGGAAAAAGCCATTACAGATTTTCAACAGGAATTCCAGGTGATGTGCTCCCTGGGACACGAGGTGATTCCCAATGGATTTATGCAATGAAAAGGACATCCGCGCCCTGCTGGGCCGCCACGGCTTCCGCTTCTCCAAAAGCATGGGCCAGAACTTTCTCATTGAGGGATGGGTACCCAGGGACATCGCGGAGGCCTCCGGCGCAGGCCCGGATACCGGCGTGCTGGAGATCGGCCCCGGCATCGGCCCTCTGACGGTGCAGCTGGCCCGGCGGGGGGCCAAAGTAGCGGCCATTGAGCTGGACCGCACCCTCTATCCCATTCTGGCCGAGACGCTGGCCCCCTACCCCAACGCCGAGGTGGTGCCGGGGGACGCCATGAAGCTGGATCTGGCCGCCCTTGTGTCTGACAAGTTTTCTGGCCTTACAGCGATTGCCTGTGCCAACCTCCCCTATAACATCACCACCCCGGTACTCACCGCCCTCATCGAGGCCGGGTGCTTCGCCTCCATCACGGTGATGATCCAGCGGGAGGTGGCCCTGCGCATCTGCGCCGCCCCCGGTTCCAGCGATTATGGGGCGTTCTCTGTGTTCTGCCAGTATCACACCCAGCCGGAGCTGCTCTTTGAGGTGGGGCCGGAGTGCTTCCTCCCCGCCCCCAAGGTCACTTCGGCGGTAATCCGGCTCGTCCCCCGCTCCGCCCCTCCTCAGAATCTGGTGGACGACAGATTTTTCTTCCAGGGGGTCAGAGCCTCCTTCGCCCAGCGGCGCAAGACGCTCCTCAACGGCCTCTCCTCCGCCTTCGGCAGCCGCCTGTCCAAAGACGCGCTGCGGGGGGCCATCGAGGCCGCCGGACTGCCCGCCGATATCCGGGGCGAGCGGCTGGGTATCCCTGAATTTGCCACTCTGGCCTCCGCCCTCCAGAACCGTCTCTGAGCCAGTATACCGGGCAGTTTTTGCAAATCCGACGAAAAGGACTTGCAAAAACCGCCCGTTTCTTTTACAATACAGCTAACAGAATTTTCTGCATTACATCACAAAAGGGGGACACTTTCATGGCATTGACAAGCAACCGCGCGGTACTAGCATGGATTGACGAGATGGCGGCCATGACCCAGCCGGACCAGCTCGTTTGGATTGACGGCAGCGAGGCCCAGCTAGAGGAGCTGCGGAAGCAGGCCTGCGCCAGCGGGGAGATTGAGAAGCTGAATGAGGAGAAGCTCCCAGGCTGCTACCTCCACCGCACAGCGGTAAACGACGTGGCCCGGGTGGAGGACCGCACCTTCATCTGCTGCAAAAAGCAGGAGGACGCCGGCCCCACCAACAACTGGATGGATCCCCAGGAGATGTACGCCAAGCTGAAAAAGCTGTACACCGGCGCCATGAAGGGCCGCACCATGTACGTCATCCCCTACTCCATGGGCGTGGTGGGCTCCCCCTTCGCCAAGTACGGCATTGAGCTGACCGATTCCATCTACGTGGTGCTCAACATGGCCATCATGACGAGGGTGGGCCAGGCCGTGGCCGACGTGATCGGCGACGACTTTGTCAAGGGCCTCCACGCCAAGGCGGACATCGACCCGGCCAACCGCTACATCGTCCACTTCCCCGAGGACAACACCATCATGAGCGTCAACTCCGGCTACGGCGGCAACGTGCTGCTGGGCAAGAAGTGCTTCGCCCTACGCATCGCCTCCCACCTGGGCCGCCAGCAGGGCTGGATGGCGGAGCACATGCTCATTCTGGGCGTGGAGAACCCCCAGGGCGAGGTGCGCTACCTGGCCGCCGCCTTCCCCTCCGCCTGCGGCAAGACCAACCTGGCCATGCTCATCCCCCCGGAGCACTACCAGAAGGCGGGCTGGAAGGTCTGGTGTGTGGGGGACGACATCGCCTGGCTGCGCATCGGCGAGGACGGCCGGCTGTGGGCCATGAACCCGGAGTACGGCTTCTTCGGCGTGGCCCCCGGCACCAACGCCAAGTCCAACCCCAACGCCCTGGCCACCACCCGGCAGGGCACCATCTTCACCAACGTGGTACATAATCTGGACGACAACACCGTGTGGTGGGAGGGTCTGGACAAGAATCCCCCGGAGCACGCGGTGGGCTGGCAGGGCCGCCCCTGGAACGGCAAGACCTCTTCGGAGAAGGGGGCGCACCCCAACTCCCGCTTCACCGCTCCGGCCAAGAACTGCCCCTGCATCTCCCCCGAGTTTGAGAGCCCCCAGGGCGTGCCCATCTCCGCCATCGTCTTCGGCGGCCGCCGAGCCAGGACCGCCCCCCTGGTCTATCAGTCCCGGGACTGGACCCACGGGGTATTTGTGGGCTCCATCATGGCCTCGGAAACCACCGCCGCCGCTGCCGGCGCGGTGGGTGTGGTACGCCGGGACCCCATGGCCATGCTCCCCTTCTGCGGCTATCACATGGCCGACTACTGGCAGCACTGGCTGGACATGGGTGAGAAGCTGGGGGACAAGGCCCCCAGGATCTTCAACGTCAACTGGTTCCGCACCGACGACGAGGGGAACTTCATCTGGCCCGGCTTCGGCGACAACCTGCGGGTGCTGGAGTGGATCCTGAAGCGCTGCTTCGGTGAGGCCGACGCGGCGGAGACCGCCATTGGCTACGAGCCCAGGCCCGAGGACATCGATCTGGAGGACTCCGGCGTGGAGCTGGACACCCTGAAGGGCCTGCTGGGCGTGGACAAGGCCCTGTGGCAGGACGAGGTCAAGGGCATCCGGGAGTTCTACCAGAAGTTCGGCGATAAGCTGCCGAAACAGCTCTCCCAGGAACTGGACGCGCTGGAGGGCCGGCTGATATAAGGTCTATCATCCCGGTGAGGGGACGGCTGCGCCGTCCCCTCGTTTTTTGTAGCCCAAAACCACTCGCTAGGCGAGTGGTTCAAAAAAGCCTATGGCGATAAACGAGATAAAAAACTCCCTTTGCTATAATGAAAGTGCGGTCTGCCAACTGCACAAGGAATAGCAAAGGGAGGGCATTCAGATGGGACTGAATGATATCAATAGTTTATCTCATACGCGATGGAATTGCAAATATCATATCGTGTTTGCGCCAAAGTACCGTAGGAAAGTATTTTACAAAGAAAAGAAAGCGGCAATAGGGAAGATACTGCGGCAGTTGTGCGAGTGGAAAGGGGTAAGGATCATAGAAGCGGAAGCGTGCCCCAACCATATCCATCTGTTTGTGGAGATACCGCCGAAGATCTCGGTGTCGCACTTTATGGGGTATCTGAAAGGGAAAAGCAGTACGATGCTGTATGAGCAATTCGGCGAGTTGAAATACAAGTACCGGAACCGAGAATTTTGGTGCAGAGGGTACTATGTGGATACGGTAGGGAAGAACGAGAGCCGAATTGCGGAGTATGTGAGGAACCAGCTAAAAGAGGACAAGATGGGAGAGCAACTGAGGATCCCATCTAGCGGCCCGTTTACGGGCGGCAAGTAGCAGTCCTCACGCAGCTGGCAGACCGTATCACGCGTTGCACGCGTCCGCGAGGAACAAAGGGCTATGCCCGCATAGTGACAACCACCAGCTTCGCTGGTGGTTGTGTTCATTGCGGACGGTGATCACTGGCAGGAAATATTTTCTCCTCATTCACAATGGCATCTTGGAATACATGTATCAGTTCAGATTCAGCCGGACCACAAATAAAATAGCACAGGAGGCGCACCAGCAAAGGTGTGCGCCTCCTGCATTGGGGATATCAGGAAGAATCTAAGGCCTCATTTTGCCGAGCTCCTATTTCCTATCTTTTGTCCAGACCGTGCCGCTCAGGCCGATACGATCCTCAGTAAATGGCGCACCCTCCGTCTGGACATAGTCTTTAAGCGCCGCAAACGCATACTTTGCGCCTACGAAAATCGTGATGACGTTGATAAAGACGAACACTACGTTGTTTAGGTCCGAGATACCCCACAGATTGTCCAACTGGAGGCCGGAGATCACGGTAATGCACCCGATGGGGCAGAATACGAACGCGCCCAGGAAGCGCACAACGTAGCGGATTTTGGGATTACCCGTAATCTTGGTGGCGGAGATCTCGCAGAATACGATGCCGCCCAGCAGGGTGGTAAAGCCGAACAGGCCATAGGCCAGCGAGGCAAAGAGAACGGCGATGTTGTCCAGGAAGGTGTTCCCGGGCATCAGCTTTTCAATCGACTGCAGGAAGATGTCGATCTTCACGTTGGAGAGGGTGGCCCAGTCCACGCTGGGGTCGGCCCAGAGGGCGGCCATGCAGACCACGAAGCCGGTCAGGGTGGAGATGATAATCGTGTCAATAAAGACGGAAAACACCTGGATGAACCCCTGTTCGACAGGGTGGTCATTGTCTGCCACAGCAGCGGCCATGGTGGCGGTGCCCATGCCGGCCTCATTGGACAGCAGACCCCGCTTGATACCCTGGATCAGCGCGATGCCGAACATGCCGCCGAAAATCGCGTCCGGCTTGAAGGCACCGCCAATCACGCTGGCAAAGAAGGCGGGGATCGAGGTGACGTTGCACACCACCAGGATCATGACCAGTACCAGGTAGCCCACCGCCATGACAGGGACCATCTTGTCCGTGACCTTGGTGACGCGGCTCATGCCGCCGAACAGGATGAATCCCAGGCTGACGACGATGACGACCGCCAGAGCGTAGTACAGGGGAGACTGGGTAGAATAGACCTCTCCTGTGATCGAGGTGGCCATGGAAGCTGCCGCGGTGAACAGGTGGAAGGTATGTACCGGCACGGAGTCCAGCCGGTAAATGAAGAACAGCACTGCGACTACGATACCCACGATCCGCAGATTCCCGAATATACGCTGAGCGTAGTGGGTCAGGCCGCCGACGTACTCATTTCCCTCTTTTTCCTTAAAGAGCTGGGAAAGGGTGGACTCGATGAAGGAGGTGGCCATGCCAAAGAAGGCCGCCACCCACATCCAGAACAGCGCGCCC
>OGEJ01000752.1_pt1 | contig 10355 bp, 10 predicted proteins | sample 1570701 | NCBI WGS metagenome assembly OGEJ01 (sample SAMEA2582140, study PRJEB24529) | metagenome | biome: Human gut stool | place: China | collected 2011
AGGAGGGATCCGTATGAATCTGAATACTTTCCCGACAAAGGGAAACATTATTTTAGCGAAGAACTCCCTTGCGCTGGCCAGTCAGGGCTATGAACTGATGGACAAGAAGCGTAACATTCTGATCCGTGAAATGATGGAGCTGATCGACCAGGCAAAGGACATCCAGTCCCAGATCGATGAAACTTTCCGTGCCGCCTATGCAGCACTCCAGAAAGCCAACATGGAACTCGGTATTGCCTTCGTCGAACAGGTTTCGTACACAGTTCCTGTGGAAAACTCCATCCGCATCAAGACCAGAAGCGTTATGGGTACAGAGATCCCGCTTGTGGAATATGACAAGCAGACGACAAATACACCAACCTACGCTTATTACAGCACCAGAATGTCACTGGATGAAGCCAAGGCCGCTTTTGAAAAGGTAAAAGAGCTTTCCATCCAGTTATCCGGCATCGAAAACGCCGCGATCCGTCTGGCTGCCAATATCAAGAAGACACAGAAACGTGCCAATGCACTCAAGAACATCACGATTCCTAAGTATGAGGCACTTACTAAGGATATCCAGAATGCGCTTGAGGAAAAGGAACGTGAGGAATTTACGAGGTTGAAGGTTATCAAACGAATGAAACAGAACTCCTCCGGGAGATAGGATACAGCCCACACCGCAAATATGCGGGTGGGCTGTATTTATTTGCAAAATTATCAGATAATTATTGTTTGAAACCTTAAAATAACTCTTTTGGCTGAAAAACTTTTTAATATTTGCACTATGAAAATGTCAATAGGATTTATTATCTTTTTCGTCATTTTTTTATTTTCATTATTATTGACCAAAACATTTGTTTCTTTTCATTTTATGTAAATCTGGTATTCCACATCCAATTTTTGTGGATAATGTGGATAACTTTGTGTATAACTCAATTTCCTAGGAAATTCAGGCATTTTGAAATGTGGATAACTTTTGCACCAAAATCGACATTATCCACATTTTTCGACAAGTTTTGTGCAATCTGCCAGACCACTGATTTCTATTGTTTTTCTTCCTCAAAATTACTGTCACACATCTTTTTTTGTCAGTGCGATACCACACTCTCTGTTTCACTCCATCTCCGTCGGTTTAACAGAAAAAAAGCCCGCGGAGCTTACGTTCCGGGGCTTTATCTTTGATAGTTTTATTCGACATAGGTTCCGATTCCAACCGGTGTCTCATAGTTATAATCGGATACCTTGATTCCTGTTGCCGCTGTGCTGGCATGAACAATCTTACCGTTTCCAATATAGAGGGCAACGTGATTGATCCCGCCTGCCCCATAGAATACCAGATCTCCTGTTTCCAGCTGACTGATGTCCTTTTTCTGAGAAGCTTCATACTGTGCTTCTGCTACTCTCGGAAGGTCATAACCAAATTCCCTAAATACAGACATCACAAATCCTGAGCAGTCCGCACCGTTAGTAAGGCTGGTACCGCCGTAAACATACGGATTTCCTTCAAACTGCAGAGCAAAGTTTACAAGGGCTTTTCTTTCTGCCACGCGCTTCTGCTCCACTTTACGATTGGATTCTTCCACCATAGCTGCAATCTTTTTTGCACGCTCCGCGGAAGCTCTTCTTTCTGCCGCAATATTTTTCTGTACCTTCAGTTTCTGATACTCCTGTCCCTTTTCCTGGGCATGAGCCGCCATATCGTTTACCATAGCGGTGATACTTTCTGTCTTTATTCCTTCGCTGCCATCTGTAAATGTATCCTCTTCCACTGCTACCTCTGTCATCCCGTCACTGAAATCCGCTGCGGAAACACCAGTTAAAGTCATAGAAGTTACACACACACCTAACAATACTACTGTAATTTTTTTTAACATTGAACTCTCCTTTTTCATTCCTGTTCACATTAGATTCCGCCGTTGATTGCTGCTCTGTTCCCTGAAAAAAATAAAACAGATAACTCACGGCCACAGTCAATTGCGTATGTTACCATGAATTTACCTGTTTTGTCAAATTTTATTACAATTTTGTTACATTGGCATAAATTAAAGTCTTCTTAAAAACTCGTGATACTTTTGCTTTACTTCTCTTTGTCTGGCCTCGCTTATAGGAAGAACTGCATTGTTTTCCATCTCAACTCTGTCCGGATGATATCTGCATATTCCGTAAGGATTTACCAGATATGACTGATGGATCCGGATAAAAGGACAACTGCCCTGTTCCAAATCCTTTTCTATTGTACCAAGCCTTCCATAGAAAGTATCGCTTCCCTCCTTTCCATGAAGGATAATCTGCCTTCTGTAACTTTCAAGGTACAGAATATCCCTGAAAGGAATACGAAATGTCGCGTGTCTGCTTGAATAAGTAAAATAGTGTAAATGTCTCTGTATACGCTCCAATGCCCGGGTAAAATATTCTTCGAACTTTTCTTCGTCCAACGGCTTTTTAAGGTATCGAAAAGGCTCTGTTTCAAACATTTCCGTAAAATATGTCTCATGAGAGGTTACGTAAATTACAAGTACTTCCGAAAGCTTCTTCTTTACCTCCCAAACTGTATATATCCCATCGCTTTTTCCCATTTCAACATCCATGTATACAAGGTCATAAAAACTATCATTGAAAACAGCCTGCCGAAAACTTTCCCGTCTGAAAATACTTCTGTATCCAGCCGGACACCTTTCCGCTTTCCATAATCCAGAATTTTTTCTTCCAATGCTGCTGCAAACTGCACATCATCATCACATACCGCAATATTTATCATAATACGTTTCTCCCCTTTCATTGGATTATGTTTCTTACTGAAACATTTTTATTTCTATCTGTTTTTTATCCACTTTATTTTTTTCTCATATGATTACATTTCTCTGATTTTTAGTTTCCAATTCCGACTGTTTTTTCTTCTTTCTAACAAAAGGAGAAAAATCATGGATACGACTAGCTTTATTTCCACCCTCACCCAGGCAAAACAAGACAACACACAGGCTCAGGAACTGCTGATTCACAAATTTCTGCCTTTGATACGTAAATATGCGTATAAATGTCATGCAATGGAATTTGAAGATGCACAGCAGGAACTTATTTTTGCCCTTTTAGCAGCTGTACACTCCATAACATACATTCAGAACGAAGGAGAATGTATCCGTTATCTTCAGAAAGGAATATTAAACCATTTCAAATATCTTTGTCGTACTTCTATACGCCACAAGGAATATGAACAGATATCAGCAAATGATAACTTTACTATGCTTCCATCTTATAGCGATTTCAGCCTTATAGATTTAAGCCTCTCTCTTGCCCAGTATATGAAATCCCTTTCACCGACCAGACAGCGTATTTTGCAGTACGCACTTATCGATGAATACTCCAGTTCTGAAATTGCAGCTAAAATGCAGCTCTCCGTTCAATATGTAAACCGTATAAAAAAGGAATTTCTGGCAGAAAGGAGGAAATTTACATGAAATCCGAGCACACAATACAGCTACTGTTATCCTGGATGATCACCTGGATCAGCGCCAAATTTCAGGCATTTGGGATGTTGCTCCTGTGCCTTTTATTCCTTATGTTCATTGATTATATCACAGGAATGCTTGCCAGCCGTAAAGAAGGGATTGACCACCCTGACGATGTTTCTTATGGATGGCGTTCTCAAAAAGGATTTTGGGGAATTATCAAAAAAATCGGATGCTGGATGGTTATTGCCAGTGCTTTTTCCGTAGATGAACTACTGCTTCATTCCGCAAAGAGTCTTGGAATCACGTATCCCGGAAACCTCTATCTTGGAGTTTTTGTCACCGTATGGTACTCTCTTAATGAAGTATTATCGATTATTGAAAATGCCGGCAGAATGGGCGTTCCCATTCCTCAGAAACTTAAGACATACATTTCCATTCTAAAAAAAGAAATTAATGATAAAGACAGCCTTCCATAATGAAGTGCTGTCTCTTTTAGTCCAGTCTCAGCAGTTCATGTATCTTTTCTTTTACATAAGCTCTGTGTGCAGTACTGACCGTTAATTCTGCTCCACTTTCCATAATGATTTTTGAAGATTGGTATTGGGATATATGATGATAGTTTACTAGATATGACTGATGAATCCTGATAAAAGGAATAACGGAATTCTCCAACTCCTCTTCAGTATCTGACAGTTTCCCATAGAAATAATCTGTACCTTGCTTTGTATGAATATAAATTTTACGATATATACTTTCAAAATAAAAGATATCTTTTAACCGTATTTTGTTTTCCCGGTAATGATTTCTATAAGAAAAATAAAGAATCCTTGTCTCCAGAATATCCAATGCCTTCTTCAGGCATTGCCGAAACTGATCCGGATACAGCGGTTTCTTCAAAAATCCAATTGGTCTCATCTCAAACAATTGGAGAGCATATTCTTCATAACCGGAAATATAAATCAGCTGTACATCTTCATCAATTTCTCTGATTGTTTTCGCTGCACGGATACCATCTATTTTTTTCATCTCTATATCCATAAAAATAATATCAAAACAGTTTCCCTGCCGCATGGATTCCAACAAAGTATATCCATCAAAATAAATACAAATCTCAAAAGAATATGCCCTGCCAAAATCCAAAATCTGACACAGTCTGATCAGAATATAAAGAGTACAGGTTTTATGCCCATTTTCAAGATTACTGTAATGACCACTGGATATTCCTAATTTTTCTGCAACATAATCCTGTTTAAAACCTTTCAGATCTCTGATCGCTTTTATTTTCTGTCCGATAAGATAATTATATTTTTTTAGTTCTGTTTTGTTATACTCCATACGATATCTCCTTTTTACACCATTGTACGGAGTATAGTCTGCAAACTTAAGTTTCTATAAGAATTATTTGTTTTCTATAAGACAATTTCATGCATTATTTCAAGCAAAATCCTCCAGTATCGACAGGAACAAAATCCCTTAATATCCTGTCTGATGAGATGCCAAATTCCCTGCATATTTCAATCAGCACTTCTATGGGACAACTCCTGTTTCCCTTTTCTATATTATTGTAATAAGAATAAGAAATTCCAAGTATATCGGCCATTTCAGGCTGAGATATATTGCGCTGCACCCGTTCCTGACGTATACGATAACCTATTAATACCGCATATTCTTTTTCCATCAGTTTTCCTCCTGATCAGTTTTATTTTCTACCCTGGGAAGCATCACAGACGCCTGAAAAATCCCATTTTCCACATTTGTGTAAATACTTCCCTGACATTCCTCTACCGCACGTTTTACTGATAATAATCCCATTCCATGACCCTCTTCGTTTTTAGTAGTAAGAAAATGGTCTCCCTTTTTCATTAAGCTTTGTTCCATACATGGATTCTTGATCAAGATGAAAAGATTATCTACTTTCAGCATCATTTCCAAATAAATCTGTCTTTCCTCTTCCTTTAATTTTTGTGTCCCTTCAATAGCATTGTCCAATAAATTCCCAATAATAATACACAAATTATCTTCCGGCCATTTCAGATCAAAAGGAATCGCTATTTCAGCCTGAAAATCAATATTAAGTGATTTCATATAGGGAATTTTATAATTGATCAGTCCGTCGACCAATATGTTTCCACTATTTACAATTCCCTGATGGGACAATCCTCTGGAGTTCAGCAATTCATCTATGTATTTACAGACTTCCTCATCCTTCTTCTGACGGATCAGCTCTTCCATATAAATCAAATGATTTTTCATGTCATGTTTCAAAAGACGAAATTCCTTCACAGCCTCTTCTCTTTCAGAAATCTGAACGCGATAAGCTTCCACCTGCGTCTGATAAACCATATTACGTGTCTCCAATTCAGCCTTCTCACCCAGACCTTCGTAAATTTTAATAATGATAATTGATATTCCCATCATAATGGTTGCAATTAAAACTGCATAATAATCATCTGTTGCATTTTCCTGATGTATGTAAATACGATATACTCCCCAATCGACCATAACTGTAGCGAATGCTAAAAGTAATAAAACAATACCACTCCGGATTTTTATATTTTGATATTTTTTGTCAGAAATAATTTTATTAATAAATAATGTCAAAAAAACAAATAAACATTCTGATACTATTTGCGCCATGCTATAATAACCTGGTTTAAATATTGTCTCTTCTGTATAAGATATTGTCATTATAAATAAAATCACATATTCACAAAGGCATCCCATTACTTCCCATAACATACCATGAAAAAATATTTTCCCTGATACATCCAACTCCCACATATCCCCGCCAATAGACTCATTATTATTATATTTCTTATAAGTCCTAGGTTAGGCAAAAAAGAAAGTAAGATATATAGAAATATAAAAATACATTTGTTAATCCTTTGATTTTTATATTTTTTCCTTTCAAAAAAACTACCCATATAAAACTTATATGCACAAAACATAAAAACATAGTAACAAATGTTATTTACTTCAATTAACCTTCTCATTTTTTATAATCCCCCATGCTATTTGCATATAATAAGTAAAAATTACATTTTTATCTCTCTTTTTCAAAAATTATTACATTCTCTTTTTTACAAATATACTATATTCGTTATTGATATGTACAATTAAAATATACTTGACAAATTTATTTCAACAAATATTAGTCATATCACTAACAGGTAACTCTTTAATTCTTCATTTATACAGAAAGGAAAGCTCTTATTAATACTCTATACTTTTTAATACAACATATTCCATTTGGATGTCATGGTGTTTTTCACGATAACGCCCCTGGAATCCCATGGAGCAATGGCTTCTCCAAAAGCGTAAACACTATGATTGATTCCTTACTACGCAAATTGAAAATTCCAGAAAACGATCTCCCCTATTACCAATACGGGATTGTCTCTCTTCTGGAGCTCATTAGTGTTCAGTTTCTGTGTATCCTATGGGCAGCATTCCGCCACCAGATCATTGATTATTTAATCTTTTATCTAATCTTTCTGATACTTAGAAAATATGGAGGAGGATTTCATTTTAAAAATTTTCTTCCTTGTTTCATTACCTCTGTGATTTCTATTATTGGATTATTGGAACTGATGCAGCACATATATCTTGGGATATTTCCATCTGCACTGATCAGTACATTTTCTCTGGTACTAATCATTCTGATATCTCCTGTTCCAAGCGTGGTGGAAACCCTTTCCCAAAAGGAATTCCAGTTACGTAAACACAGACTGACGATTGTTGCAGGAATACTGGAATTACTGATAATATTATTATATTTTACAAAACAGCTTCATCTGCTCCATGTTTGCATGGTGACTTTTCTTTTTATGACAGGAATCCTGATTGCCGGTAAGCTCCGCTTAATCTATTACCATAAGATCAAATATAAGAAAAAACAGCGAATAAAAAACTAATTTAGAGAAATTTTTGTTTCAATCTGTCTCCATTAATTCTTCTTATAAAGTGAATTTGCAAATTCCAAAATCACAAAAAGGAGAAAAAACAATGACAGATCACGAAAAACTTGTAATGCGAAACATCATCTATGCGGTAGAAACCGGCGGGCAGGTTTACGGTCAGAAAAACTACGCTGACTTCACAGAGGCCTACACAAACAGCTCTTCAGAGCATGCAATTACCATTGGCGCAGGACAGTGGTATGGAAATGAAGCACGGACACTTCTTCTCAATATCAAAGCGGCTGATGCTGCAACATTTAAAAAACATGATACTGCTGGTGTTGCTGCAGATCTTGCCAAAACAGACTGGTCAAATTACCGGCTTTCCAAAACTTCTGCAAAGGCTAAAGCTATTGTGAATATTATTAATTCCACTGTCGGCCGCCGTTGTCAGGATCAGCTTATGGATACTCAGATGGAAGCTTACGTAAAGGAAGCAGCTGCACTTGGGGTTTCCAATATGGATGCTAAAATGATGTGTGCTAATTTCAGACATCAGGGAGGAGCCTCTGCTGTAAAAAGAATTTTGGCAAAAACAACAAAGCCTTACACTCTGGATCATCTCTACGCAGCCTGCCAGACAGATACCGGAAATCAGGTAGGAGCATATAAGAGTCGTCAGAAGATGGTATATAACGCTCTTAAAACTTACATCACCAATTATAAGGTTACCGCTGCCGAGGCCATTCAGGCTGCTATAAAAATTGCCAAAGCTGAAATCGGATATCTGGAAAAAAAATCTAACGCAAACCTAGACAGCAAAACTGCCAATGCCGGAACTGCTAATTATACAAAATATTGGAGAGATGCAGATCCTGCTAATCAGGCCTCCCCATGGTGTGCATGTTTTATCAGCTGGGTCTTTATGAAAGCTTTTGGAAAAGCCACCGCAACCAAACTGTTAAAACACTGGCCATATATTTATGTTCCAACACTGGCAGGATTATTCACTAATTATGCTTCCCCCAAGGTCGGAGACATTTTCATGTATCATAATGGATCCGAGTTTTCACATACAGGACTGGTAATTTCAGTAAGTGGTGATAAATTTGTAACTATTGAAGGTAATACCAATGATGGAAGCGGTGTCGTTGCTGAAGGAATTGGAGTTTACCAGAAAACAAGGTACAACAGCCAGCTTCCAGGCTCAAAATTTGCCCGTCCAAATTACAGCATCGTAACCTCAATTAATGGTTCCGGAGGAGACATCACACCGCCATCTACATGGGTAACAACCGGTACCGCTGTATGCACAGGAGATGACGTTTATGTACGCCAGACTCCAGGCGGTACTGTTATGGGTATGGTGTCCAAAGGAACAAAGTTAGAACTGGATGGAACAAGTTCCGGTGTATGGGTTCATGTAAAAGTGGCAGGAATCGGTATTGGTTATATGCATCAGGATTATGTTGGGAAGGATTCTGGCTCCACAGGCTCTTCCCCGATAAAAACAGCACAGAATGCGCTGAACAGCAAATTTAATGCTGGTCTGACGGTAGACGGTATTTGGGGATCTGCCTGCAAAACAGCATATATCAAGGCAATACAGTCTGCCCTGAACTCTGTATATGGTGCCGGACTTACAGCCGACGGCATCTGGGGAACAAACACATCCAATGCCTGCGCCGCCCATGTACTTTCTGAAGGAGCTAATAATCTCTATGTGGGTGTATTACAAATGGGCCTTTACGCACATAATATAACACTGAACAGTGGAATTGACAGTTCTTTTGGACCTTCTACAAAACAGGGAGTTATTAAATTCCAGACTTCTCAGGGGTTATCTGCTGACGGAATTGCAGGCCGTGACACTTTTGCCAGACTTGCAGGTGTCTGATTTTCTGTTTCTCAAAAGGAGTCGCTGCATATGCAGCGGCTCCTTTTTAATATCCGTTTTATTCCTCTGTTTTTCCCTCCATAGTCTGCTGTTCATGATTATAAATCCAGCTGGGCGTCATACTTTCGCTTCCATCTCCGTATACAGAAACAGCAATGTACTTTCCGTCTTTCACATAATATCCAATTTCCAGTTTCAGATTCGCTGCCAGTGGTCCGCCTTGTTTCCGGCTTTCTCCTATCTGAATATCGGCATTGCTGATATCAAAGGTGGTCTGTGTAAAATTGCCTTCCGAACCATATTCCATCGTTACGCTGTCCTCATCAGATTCTGTAAGGACTCCGTTTATATATATGATTTCCGATTCTGGTTCGTCGGAAGCACTGCTCTCAGAAGAGGATGTCACTTTATTATTCAGGGACTGTCCACATCCCGGAAGACCTGCCAGCAATATCCCAAGCATTATGAATCCTGCTGTCATTCTTTTGTATCTCATTTTTCTCTTTCCCCTGTTGTAAATGATGATTTTCCTTTGATTCTGCCCTCCCTGTTAATAATCCTCAGAAGTTTCCTCTTCCTCGTCTATATAATCTGCATCCCCGGATTCTTCATACTCCTGCGTATCCTCTTCTGCCTGGGTATTTCTCTGTTCCATATTATACAGCTGACTGGGTGAAAAATATTCTGTCCCATCGCTGTATACATAAGTAGCAATGTTCACTCCATCTTTCACATAATAATTTACATCTACATTAAGGCTTGTTCTAAGACCACTGACTCCGATCACTTCATCTACCTGAATATCCAGCTCTGCACTGCTGATGTCAAAAGTCATTTCATAGAAATCTCCATCAGAGCCTGTCTCTATTGTCATGGTAGAGTCATCGTTATATCTTACATTTCCGCTGACGGACTTCATTTCATAATTATCAACCCAGCTTGGGGTCATACTTTCACTTCCGTCTCCATATACAGAAACAGCAATGTAATCTCCATTCTCCACATAATATCCAATTTTAAGATTCAGACTTGCCGCTAAAGGTCCCCCCTGTTTCTTGTTTTCGCCTATCTGAATATCCGCATTACTGATATCAAAAGTTGTCTGATTAAAATCCCCGTCAGATCCAT
>OGEJ01000753.1_pt1 | contig 10349 bp, 11 predicted proteins | sample 1570701 | NCBI WGS metagenome assembly OGEJ01 (sample SAMEA2582140, study PRJEB24529) | metagenome | biome: Human gut stool | place: China | collected 2011
AACGGCTCCGAAAAATTCAGTCCCGAACACCGTTTTGAATTCTTCAACTCCGGTTCTACCGCCTCGCCGATCAGCAACGAACCCGATTTGAACGCCAGCAGCAGCGAGCCTGCGATCAGCACAAGGCCGACCATCAGACCGCCCAACGCATCGAACATCTCATTGTCAAGCAGCATCGCAAGTCCGATGCCGCCGCCTGCGAAGCCCAGGCCGATCAGGGCGAGCGTATCCTCCATAATCACCGAAGCAAGCTCAGCGGATTTGGTGTGGCGCCAGAACCGAAACATTCCCATACGCGGGGTGTCCGTGCGGTCCATGCGCTCATTGGCCTCCTTGACACTCTGGTGCAGGCCGTAGCCTTCGAGAACCGCACTGATTACCACCACGACGAACGCGACGAGCAATTCCATCCGGTTCACATCACGCAATGCCGGGTGCTCAACGATGGCGATGAGCTTCTTGACCGCTTCGGACGTCGAGAAGAATCCGCCGACGAAAAACAGCAACGTGGCCACGACGAACGATGCCAGATATTTGGCACGATACAAGCCAAACGGATGGTCGCCATCGGTTTGGCGCCGGGAGAACCGGCCACCGGCCATCAGCACGATTTCATTGGAACAGTCGGCGATGGAATGCACGGATTCGGACAGCATGGCGGACGATCCGGTGAAGAACGCCGCGCAGAGTTTCGCAATGGCGACGCCGATGTTCGCACCCAATGCCGCCTTGACGGCCGCACCCTGATGCTCGGTTTCCCGCACCTCCCCCGGCCTGCCCATGTCGATACCGTCATTTGCGGGGTCGTGCGACTCGCTCATTGCCTTTCCATTCCTTACGATGCGGTTGGTTGTCAGTCCCATTCAATCATGAGTACCGGTCATGCCGTCGCATTTCCTTCGAATATCAACCGAGACGGGCTTTCAGCCAGTCCCCTGCCATCGTTGCGGTGCATTCGGCCATGTAGGAGTAGCCGTAGTCGCTTGGATGGAAATTATCATGTGCGTAGAAACGCTCCTGATCGGCATGCACGTCTTCATGGGTCATGTCGAGGAACAGCACCTGCTTCTGTTCGCAGATGGCTTTGCTGGCGGCGGTCTGTTCGTCGGTCATACGCTTGATGACCTGACGCAATGCCTTACCTAAAGAGGGACTGCGGTAAAGCTGTCCTGCACTGAACACGACGATATTGTCACTGAGCCTCTTCGCCTCATCGATGGCCGCGGCCAGATCGGTCCGCCATTCCTCCAGACTACGTCGTGCCATCAAATCGTTGGAGCCGGCGCACAGCACCAGAAGATCGGCCCTGCCTTCGACCTCCGGCAACAAACGATAGCGTACACGGCGAACGGTGGCGCCGAGTTTGCCATAAGATTCCCATGCGATGGAACGATTCAGCACGCGGGAGAAAACAGCTGCCAGATCCGGAGTGAATCCATGCGCCTGATCATCGACGCCGCAACCGGCGATCATCGAATCGCCTATGGCCACCATGCGCAATGGTGCCGCCCGCGTATCCCCTTCGATGATGATGGTGCCGAAACGATCTCCGCCCGGTTCCTGATCAAGATGGATGCTGTGTTGCGCCCACCAAGCCTCCGCCAACGCCAGCCCGTTCATGATGGGCTCCCTCTCGTTTCGATGTCCTGTATCGTACCGTAGTCGCACACAGGAACAGCGATGACCAAAAATCAACACATCAATCAAGGATGACCGTCCTTATTACGGCCAACGGGAATCGCCGTCATCTCATATGTTTGACGGCACGACCGTCTGCTTCGGGGGTGTTGGGTATTGTTCTGTAGGTATTTGATAGTGACACTCGAAGGAGCATCCAATGGCGTATTCCCATAACGCACCGTTCCATGCCGATGTGGTCGGTTCCTACTTGCGCCCGTCCGAACTCAAGGTCGCCCGTATGGACTTCGCCGCCGGCACAATCAGTGCAGCCGAACTCAAGGCCGTGGAAGACAAGCTCATCACCGAGCTGGTGGCCAAGCAGAAAGCCGCCGGCCTGCATGTAATCACCGACGGTGAATTTCGCCGTGGCTGGTGGCTTCAACGGCGTGGATCATGCGGCGGCCGCGCACCGTGTCGCCTTCCATGACGAGGTGACCCCGGCCGACACCGCCACCGTGACCGGCAAGATCTCCGGCGAAAACCATCCGTTCGTCGAGCATTTCAAGTTCGTCAAACAGTTCGAGGACGAAAACACCGTGGCCCGTCAGACCATGCCCTCCCCCGCGCAGACCCGTTTCGTGCTCACCGGCAACGCCTCTGCCTATCCGTACGACGAGTTCTACGGGAACGATGACGAACTGACCGATGATATCGTCGCCGCCTACCGTCGGGTCATCGCCGACCTGTATGCCGCCGGTTGCCGCAATGTACAGTTCGACGACTGCACGTGGACCCGCCTATGCGATAGGAGCGTGCGTGAACGTCTTGGCTGGAGTGACGAGGATGCCCTGCGTCTGCAGCAGGAGAATCTCGACGTCATCAACGCCGTAATCGCCGACCAGCCGGATGACTTGGTCATCACCACCCATGTGTGCCGTGGCAACTTCCACTCCACTTGGCTCTCTTCGGGCGGTTATGCCCCAGTCTCCGCCAAACTGTTCGGCGAGGAGCATGTGGACGCCTACTATCTTGAGTTCGACGATGACCGTTCCGGCGATTTCGCGCCGCTCGCCGAGGTTTCCGGCGACAAGAAGGTCGTGCTCGGTCTGATCACCTCAAAGAAACCGGACCTCGAAGATCCGGAAACCATCAAAGCGCGCATCCGGGAAGCGTCCCAGTACGTTCCGCTGGACCGCTTGTGCCTGTCCACCCAGTGCGGTTTCGCCTCCACTGAGGAAGGCAACAAGCTTACCGAAGACCAGCAGTGGGCCAAGATCGCGCTCGTGCAGTCCGTGGCCAAGGACGTTTGGGGCGACTGATTCCGCTCATGACACAAAGGAGGGTCATCCGTCATTACACGGATGGCCCTCCTTTCGATGCGCTCCCGTTCGGCTCAGCCCTGCGCAGCATCGTTGATGCAACGAATCGCGTTCAACGTACGCGGGTAGCCGATGTATGGCATGCACTGGGAAACCACGGCAATCAGGAACGCCTTCTCGTTTCCGACGGCCATGTTCGCTCTGGCGTGCGAGGTCAGTTGCGGCTCGCAACCACCCTGTGCGGCAAGGAAACACAGCGTGATCATCTCGCGTTCGCGGGTGTTGAGGCCGTCTCGCGTATAGTAGTCGCCGAAACAATTGTCGGCCAGCCACTTGTTGATGTGCCGGGTCTCTTCCGGGCCGGATTGCGCGAAGCCGCGCATGCCTTCACCGAAAATCTCGATCTGTTTGGCCTCGCCCGCCTCGGCACGAGTTTCCGGCGTAGTGGTGCCTTGCGCTTTGAGCGGCAGATGCACATTGGCGGCGCCAAGGAAGTCGTTGAGCTTCTTCAGGAACGGTAAGGTCTTGCCGAATCCGCAGTATGCGGTGGCCTGATACACCATCTCCTTGATGGCCACGGACGTCAATCCGGCCTCATAGGCAACCGGTAGCATCATCTCGAATGCCTCAACGCCCTGGCATCCGACCAACACGGCAAGAATCGCCAAGGAGCGCGTTTTGTCATCCAGTTCGGGATGATTGGCTCCTGGTTCGTTCACCACCTCGTCATAGGCAAAATCGGAGAACAGCTTGATGAATTCCGGATCCGTCTCGGACAGTGTCCGGTCATTATTCCAAAAGGAGTTCATCTTCCTGTGCAGTTCTTCAAACATATCTACCTTTCGTAGTGTTTTCATCCGTGTACACCATACCGTCCGAATGTCAACGGGAGCGACGAACGATCAGACTTCGCTGATACGCAGCAGCGACTTGACGGTACGCCGCTCGTCCATGGCGGCGTATGCCTCCTGGATGTCGTCGAGCGTGTATTCGCTGGTGTAGACGATGCCCGGGTTGATGGTGCCGTCAAGCACTTCCTTAAGCAATCGCTGCATGTCGTAGGTGCGCACCGGCGCAGGACCTCCGCGCAGGCCGACGTTGCGATAGAAGAGGCCTGGAATGTCGACTTCGACGTCATGCGGCAGACCGACACGGCCGACGACCGCGCCGGCGCGGGCCACCTTCATGGCGGTGTCGTTCGACAAGGCGGAACCCACGCATTCGAGCACGGCGTCCGCACCGTAACCGTCGGTCATTTCCAGTACCTTGGCCACGGCTTCGTCGCCGCGTTCCTCAACGAAATCAGTGGCGCCGAACTTGCGGGCGATTCCCTGACGATCGGCATGGCGGCTCATGGAGATGATGCGGGAGGCTCCCATCAACTTGGCGGAAAGTACCGCGCACAGGCCGACCGCACCATCGCCGAACACGACCGCGGTGTCGCCCGGCTTGACTTCGGCCGAGGCTGCCGCATGGTAACCGGTCGACATCACGTCGGATAGGGTCAGCAACGATGCGAGCATCTCGTCGGAGAGGTCCTCGGCATCTGCCGGCACGACCACGAGAGTGCCGTCGGCTTCCGGCACGCGCAGGTATTCGGCCTGGCATCCCATGCCATCGCCGCTGCCGAAGTAGCCGCCGTGCGGGCAGCTGGATTCAAAGCCGGCCTTGCATACCGGGCACTTGCCGCAACTGTACGGGAACGGCACGATTACGCAATCGCCCGGCATGGTGACATCGTCGCCGACGGATTCGACGACGCCGATGGCCTCATGACCGGTCTGCGTGTCGGCCTCACGTCCATCACGGTAGAACCACAGGTCGGATCCGCATACGCAGGCGCGAACTACGCGGATGATTGCGTCACCGTCGTCGATGATTGTCGGTTTCGGGCGTTCCTCGCATGCCATTTGCTTGATGCCCTTATAGATTGCTGCCTTCATATGAATGCTCCTTTGTTGTTGTGTGGTTGGTCCATATGTGTTCCGTCACGAACCGACTTTGGCGTGTTGTTGCCGTTTGACGGTATCGATGATGTCTTTGTTTTCTTCGAGCAACCGCTCGGCCTCATCTTCGTGGCCTTCGGCGATGGCCCGCCAGTAAAGCGTTTTGAACGCTACGTAGGATTGCTGCATACGCAACGCCTCTGCCTTGGCGGCGAGCCTGATGGACTGCGCGTCGAGCAGTTCCATCTGTTTGCGGGCGCCTTCCGCACCGTCGAAACGGTTTCTCATGGATTCCAACGGCATGCCAGTCTCCGCAAGGCAGGAGATGGTGACCAACGACTGAATGTCGTCATCGGAATAGGCGCGATGTCCGGAGCTCGGATCGCGTGCGATCGGATCGATGATGCCGATCTGCTCATAGTAACGCAACGTCGATTCGGGAAGTCCCGAAAGCATGGATGCCTCGCGAATCGTATGCCATCTGGTTGTTGCAGTGCTCATATCTCGCACTGTACGAACTTAAAGCACTCGAAGTCCACTCGGTGTGTTGCCCGTCATCGGCCTTTTGCTTCCATATCTGGATGGATAACGGGATTCTGCCGTATCCAAGCGGTGCATACATGAAAAGGGCCGGGTAAGAACATTGGGATTTCAACGATCTTACCCGGCCCTTCAAGCCATATCCGCAGTATATGGGGCGTCTTGGCGCCTCATCATCCGAGAATCCGTAAAGTGGAAGAATTACTCGGCAGTGATCAGCTCCGAGGAGTCCATATCGAAGTCAGCCATGGCATAGGAGCGGATGGCCGGATCATCATAGGTGTTCATGTAGTAGGTCTTGGTCTTGGCGGAGTAGCCGCTGGTGAACAGCGTGCGTTCGAACTTGCCGTTGGCCATCTTGGCGCAGCCGTCGACCATCTGCACGGAACCGAGAGTATGGAACAGACGCGATACGTTGGACTGTTCGTCGACCTGCTGTGGGTAGTGGGTGTTGGTGTAGGCCACGCGAACGAAGCGGGACGGGGAGCTCACATCGCCTGGGATGCCGTGCATGCTCACGCCAGCGCCCCATGCGGTCAGCTCGGCCTTGCCCCAGGTGGTCGGTTCGGCCATCTCGTTGCCGGCGCACATGTAGTTGCGCAGGTTCTCCATATGGAAATCGAAGGTCGGCTGGTTGGTGAGCACATCCACGTTGTCGTGGTGGATGTGCATGCCGTCGGCCATCTGCTCGATGACGATGCTACGGGTGCCATCGCCGATGAACCAGTGCAGCAGGGATTCCTGCTGGCCGGGCACGATCTGGGAGACGAGGGTCACGTTCTTCAGGGCTTCCTCGACCTCATCCACGGTATTGAAGTTACGGGCCACCCACAACGGGAATTCGAAGGTGGCTACGTTGATGGTGCCGTCGATCGGCTCATGGGCGAAGGAGGCGTAGCCGGGGAAGTTAAGCCCCGCGATGGCCAGTCCGTTCTCGTTGGCGCAGTCGAAATACATCGGCTTGTCGGCCATGACCACGCCGACGCCAATCACCGCATTCGGTTCGGCCTTAGCCTCGGCTCCGAACACATAGTCATACTTGTAGGCACGCGGGGTGACCAGAATGGTCTCTCCGTAGGAGAAGCTCCAGTCGAGATTACGGCCGAAATACATGTTTCCTTCCGCATCGGAGAAACGGACGCCAGTGCACATAATGGACTCCTTCCATTTGCTTGTCATTTGCCTGTTGACGCGTTCATGGTACCCTCCGCTTTCTGAATGGACGCTATGTTTTGCCAGCGGATAAACCACCCTCCTACGATAGCTCGACGAGACCGATGACACTTTGCAACCCGATGCATTCACGGTCGGAAACACATCACGACACGTCGGACACGCGCATGATTTGCATAGATGATGAATGTGTGTACTATGTATGACTTGTGCACGGAAGCAATTCCGGAACATGACGCACATTCCTGCGTAGCTCAGTTGGCAGAGCATCCGACTGTTAATCGGACGGTCACTGGTTCAAGCCCAGTCGCAGGAGCTTGTTGAAACCCTCGAAATCCGAGGGTTTTTCTGTTTCGCATAGGCCTTTGCGCCCACGCCGTCCGATTCCCCGGCCCGTTGTCCTGTTCGGTGAGATGCAGGGTGCCGTCCGTGGCGAACTTGTCCTGACGCGCAGTGCTTGGGGCGATGTCATCTTCCGATGCCGGCTACCATTCGAGGTCCTCGATGTCCATGGGATGCTCGTTGGTCTCGACCGCGGTGACACGGCCGTCATGCATGCGGATCACACGATCGGCGATCGGCGCGATGGCGGAATTATGCGTCACGATCACCACCGTCGCACCATTCTCACGACTCATATCCTGCAAAATCCGCAACACCTGCTTCCCCGTGTTGTAATCCAACGCGCCCGTCGGCTCATCGCACAACAGGATCTTCGGATTCTTGGCCACCGCACGCGCGATCGCCACACGCTGCTGCTCGCCACCCGACAACTGCGCAGGAAAATTATCCACACGGTCAGCGAGCCCCACGTCCGCCAACGCCTTCACCGGATCCATGGCATCGGCCACGATTTGCGAGGCCAGTTCCACGTTCTCCCTGGCCGTCAGATTGGCGACCAGATTGTAGAACTGGAACACGAAACCGATGTCCGTACGCCGATAGGCCGTCAACTGCTTGGCCGAATAGTCAGAGATGTCCCGCCCGTCGATGACGACCCTGCCCTCGGAATTGGTGTCCATACCGCCCAGAATGTTGAGCACCGTCGACTTGCCCGCACCCGAAGCGCCCAGAATGATCGCCAGCTCACCCTTCTCGATGCCGAAACTCACATCATCGTTCGCAACGATGGCCGTGGAACCCATCTGATAACGCTTGGAACTATGCACCATCTCGATATACGCCATTGACGTATCGCCTCCATCAATAGACAACATGTTGATTTAATTTCCGCATGATTGTATCTTTCCCGACATGAACAGAACAATGATCATTTCCCCTGAAACCGTTCAGTTTAGACGATTTACGGAAAACTGTTGACTACTACTGGAATGCACAACATGTTGATTTAAACTGGCAGGCATGGTACGACAACGACAAACCAAAACGGAAGCGAAAATCAAAGCGGCGTTCACCACGCTCGTCAAAAACAAAGGCTTCGACGCGATGACCGTCAGCGACCTGGCTCGCGAGGCGGACATCAATCGCGGCACCTTCTACATGCACTATGTCGACAAATTCGACCTGCGCGACCAGCTGCTCGACGACGTCATCGCAGATCTGGCCGCAATACTCATCCCGGAATCAGACGATGACAACGAGCCGCTCGATGTCGAAGACATCATTAAATCCCGCAACCTCGTATCCGCCATGCGCTATCTCAAACGAGACTATGCGTTCTTCGACGCCATCTCCGGCAGCGGCAACGACATGCAGCTGTACGAGCGCGTCAAGGACGTCATCAAGCAACTGCTGCTCGGGCAGGTGTCACGACTGCGAAAGGCACCGGATGACACACCAGGCATCCCCGGGGAATACGCCATGGAGATCCTCGTCTCATCCACTTCGTCCATATTGTGGTTGTGGCTACGCCGCGGCTGCCAGGAATCGCCGGAAACCATCTCAGGCATCATCGAACGCAGCAAATCCATCGCCCCCGTGGACATACTGCGTTGAAACCGTCGGTTGAACACTTGACATCCCCGCAATGCACACCGCACAATCGTGAAATATCGGGAAACTATGCTGTCGTTCCATCAGTAGGGTCGTAGGGTTCAACTACGGGAAAGGTGGCATTCATGAAAAGCCGTCCGATCATCGGCATCACTCCCCTGTTCGATTACGAACGGGACAGCCTGTGGCTGTTACCCGGATACATGGACGGCATCGAGGAGGCAGGCGGACTGCCGATCATGCTGCCGCTAACCTCCGATGACCATGAAATCCGCCAGTTGGCCGATATGTGCGACGGCATCCTGTTCACCGGCGGGCAGGACGTGAATCCAACGCTCTACGGCGAGAAGGTCACACCCGAATATCAGGCGACGAAGCCGGAACTGAGCGCCGAACGTGATGCGATGGAGCCACCGCTGCTTGACACGATGATCCGGCTCGACAAACCGGTGTTAGGGATCTGCCGCGGCATTCAGCTGATCAACGCCTGCCTTGGAGGCACGCTGTGGCGTGATCTGCCGAGCGAACATCCGAGCGATGTGAAGCATCATATGATGAAGCCCCCATACGATGCATTCGGCCATGACGTGACCGTGGAACCGGGCACGCCGCTGGACGATATGCTCAATGGCATGCCACAATCGCAGGTCGACGAGTCAACCATGAAACGCAACGACGACGGCAACTGGTCGATCGCCGTCAACAGTTACCATCATCAGGCCGTACGGACCGTTGCACCGACGCTGAAGGTCATGGCGACGGCCACGGACGGCATCACGGAAGCCGTATACCGGCCGGAATCCCGATTCCTGTGGGCGGTGCAGTGGCATCCGGAATTTTTGCACAACGTCGATGCGCGCAGCCGTGCCATCTTCTCCGAGTTCGTCAATGCGGCACGGCAATAACCCCCTGCTTCCAGCATTCCGCTTACGCCACCCCGTTACGATACACTGACGAACAGCAGATACACGCTTTACGAGGAAGGTTCCCCATGGTCAATGCAGTCCCCGCCATCACCGACGTCATTTTCGATTTCTGCGGAGTCGTGGTCGATTGGCAGTCTCGCGCGGGGCTGGAAGGACATTACCCGCAGGAGCTGGTGGATCGCATCTGCTCGGATGACGACGAGTTCGGCTTCTTTGACTATGAGGATCGCATGGACCATGGCGCTTCCCTGGCTGAGGTGCTACCAAGCGTCGAGCAGGACCACGGCAAGGAGATCGCCGATATTTTCGAGGATTACATCACGCGTTACGACGATTCCCTGGTTCGCCTGCTGCCCGGCTCGGAACGGCTGCTACGCGACCTGAAAGCCGCCGGTTATGGCGTATGGGGGCTTACGAACTGGTCGTACGAGACCATTCATTTCGCCTTCGAGAAGTTTCCGCAGCTTACGGAAATTCTCGACGGCACGGTCGTGTCGGGCGAGGAGAAGATGTTCAAGCCCAACGCCGATTTCTACGAGCTGGCACTGCAACGTTTTGGCATCGAAGCCGAAAGGTCGGTATTCTTCGATGACACCGCGAAGAACGTGGACGGAGCCGGCAAGGTGGGCATCCACGCCTTCCGCTTCGTCGATGCCGAACAGGCTCGCAAGGACCTTGCATCTTTGGGAGTGCGGATCTGATCGTCCGGGCATAGTCATTCCGCCATGGTCGCGATATGCCGATGGCGGAATGCGTCCGTCCACAATGCAGAAACCGAACGTTATAAACTGATCTTTCGTAAATGGCCGCTGCTATAAATGGGTGTTATGACTCTCCTACAGTTGAAGTACATCGTCAAAATCGTCGAATGC
>OGEJ01000755.1_pt1 | contig 10337 bp, 9 predicted proteins | sample 1570701 | NCBI WGS metagenome assembly OGEJ01 (sample SAMEA2582140, study PRJEB24529) | metagenome | biome: Human gut stool | place: China | collected 2011
TACGTTACCGCTTAGGGGGGGATTGCTCATGATGACTAGTGAACAGATGATGTGGACAATCTTTATAGTGGCTTTCGGTACCTGGGTTACACGGTTCTCGCCCTTTTTACTTTTTGTACATAAACGGGACGGGAAGTTGCCTGATGTCGTTACGTATTTAGGAGAGGTGTTGCCGGCCGCCGTCATGGGGATGTTGGTTGTTTATGCGTTGAAGGACGTCAGTCTTACGACTTGGCCAAACGGAATTCCTGAAGGGCTGGCACTGATTGTAACCATTGGGGTTCATTTATATAAGAAAAACTTTCTTATCAGCATGTTTGTCGGTACCTTGTGCTATATGGTATTGGTTCAGACTGTATTTTTATAAATAAAAATTTCCGAAGCTTTTTTCGGGAGGGGTGTTTTTAGATATATTCCCAACGAGAAACGTCGACAAACTCTCATGTACCGGAATGGGCATAGGTGTTGAGTCTTTACATTCTGATTGTTATAATATAGTGATAGTAGCAGGTACTATTTTGATGCCGGAGGAATTAATGACTTTTGTGAAAGTGTATTATTTGAACCATAGCGGTTTTGCAGTCGAAACGGATACGAAGGTACTGATTTTTGATTATTATAAGGATCCGGAAAAGGTATTGCCGAGATTACAGGCAGGGGAAAAGCCTTTTTGGTTTTTTGTCAGCCATAGTCATGCCGATCACTTCAATCCGTATATAGTCAATTTTTCGGATGTGACGGCTCGACGTATTACGGATGCAACCGTACCGTTATCGGCGTGGAAGGACAAAAAAACAGTCGTTCTGAGGCCTTATGAAGAGTGGCGTGAAGATAATGTATATGTGCATGAGTTCGGCTCTACCGATGAAGGAGGCTCCTTTTATGTAGAAACGGACGGGTTACGAATTTTTCATGCCGGAGATTTGAATCACTGGCATTGGGACGGAGATACTGAAGCTGACAGACGAGAAGCGGATAAACTGTTTGCACGGGAAATGAGTCGACTGGATATCGGTGAAACGGATTTGGCCTTTTTTCCTGTAGACGCACGCTTGGGCCGTACTCGTGAATGGGGTGTTTCAGCCTTTTTAAATCAAGTAAAAGTAGACTTATGCTTGATGCCTATGCATTATTTCGGAGCCGTGTGGGACCCGTCGGCGGAATTTACCGAGAAGTACGGGAGTACGCCCTTGTGGATACCGCAGAAAGACGGAGACAGCCGTCAGTGGTAGGCACTTGTGGATAGGCAGGCATATGTGAGGAGGATATTATGGCAGAAGAGATACGTCGGCGACGCACGCATATTGCCGATTATATATTGATAGGGGCGGCACTTTGTTTTCTCATTTCATTTCCTATGGAAGATTTCTTTTGGGGTGGATTGCTTTCTCATTTGAGCGGAGCGGCTCTTATCGGCGGTCTTGCCGATTGGTATGCTGTTACGGCCTTGTTTCGCAAGCCTTTGGGCATTTCCTTCAAGACAGCTCTGATTCCTCGCAGTAAGACGCGTATTGCTGAAACGGCCCGACATATGATTGTCAGCGAGATTTTGACGGTTTCTAATATGTATTCGGTTCTGAAAAATCATCCTGTATTGGAAGCCAGTTTAACTTATTTACATACAAAAGAAGGATTTCAGTCGGCTGAACGCGTTTTAGGACAAGTACTGAACACCTTCTTGTATACCGTTGATTTACGAGCCATTGTCGAAGCATTTTCTCGCTATGGAGAAGGGGCTATTGAACGGATTCATATTGCGCCCATGATGTCCAAGGCCGTTAAGGCCGGTCTTTCGGGTGAAGCGGGAGATGCTTTTGTGGATTTTGTTGTTCTCACGGGCGAGCAGTTGACTGAAAGCAAGACTTTACATGCATATATCGGAGATATTTATAAAGAATCATTACATCAATATGAAAAACGGAACTTTGTCTATGCTCTTGTTGTCAAAGCGGCACTGGCCAGTGATGTATTCAGCCCCGAGAACGTAGCTACGGTTTTGCAACGCAAGCTAAGAGCAAAATTGGCACAAGTGAAGGTAAAAGGTACGCCTGAGCGAGAAGCGGTTGTAAGCTTTATTTGGAAGCAAGCCGATCGGTTAGAACACAATCAGGAATGGCAAGAACGTATTGAGGCATATAAGATTCGGTTTTACAGGCATTTAATTTCTCGACCGGATATGAAGGAAGCCTGGCAGCGTTATGTACTGGATGAAGATCGTCAGAGTCGGGTCTGCTATTCAGCCGCTTCATATGCTATTGAACGGTTGGAGTCGTGGAAATCAAGCCCTGACCAGGTAGATCAGTTAAATCGCTATATTCTGGCTTTAGCGGCAAGAGAGCTGAAGCGAGTGCAGGAATGGTTCGGTAAGACGGCGGAAGAAGAAATTCTCAAGTATGATACCGGTGTTTTGGCAAAGCAGTTAGAATCCGGTGTTTGGTATGATTTGCAGATGATACGTATTAACGGCTCTCTGGTAGGGGCTGCTTTGGGAACGCTTATTTATATCGGAATGTTTATTGCGAAGGGAGGCCAATAGTATGAATTATCGTCAACGGGCGGATTTGATTTTGGCCTTGTCTTTCATCTGCTTTTTCGGTGTTTTCTGGTATTGGTGTACCCATGAAGTGACACTTGGCATAAAGTTGGCCCTGTTTGTCTTTCAATCGGCTTTAATCGGCAGTATTGCCGACTGGTTTGCCGTCACGGCTTTATTTGAAAAGCCTCTCGGCTTTCCGTGGCACACGGAATTGGTGCATACCCATCGCAATCAAATTATAGACGGCATGACACAAATTGTGTCGGAAAAGCTTTTACAGCCGCATATGTGGCGTGAAAAACTGTATAAAATCTCCTTTGTCGAAACTTTTAATAAGTGGTTGGATACGACTGAAGGTAGAGAACGGTTTCGTAACCTTCTGTATGAAGGGGCTAAACAGATTTATACATATACCGGTAAAGAAGATACGCAGGAAACGATTATCCGTCATATTCGCGACTATTTGAAACGGCAACCTTTATTAACTATCGTGCAGGATCGATTCATAGCCCTGTTAGAAGATGAGCAGAGTCACTTATTGGATGATGGCATAGGCTTATTAAAAGAAGGTGTTGCCACAGACGGATTCAGAAAAATTTTAGAACAATCGTTAAAGGAATGGCTGAACGAATCGAAGACGACACCTCATGTTATTGTTATGCTTAATCGCTTTACGGGTATGGTCGATATGAGCAAGATAGCCGCTGATGTACAAAGCGGTCTGTTGGCCTGGCTTACGAGTTGGGAAAAAGCGGACCCTGTTAAACGGCAGTGGTTGTGCCGAAAGCTGGAAATGCGCCTGTACTCCATGAACGGGCAGCTTACGTATACGGTACAGAGTTGGCAAGATAGATTTGTTGATTCGCTACCCATTGAAAAATGGTTTAAGGCCACCTATAAAACCAGTCAGAGCTATTTTGCCACAGGTCCTATAGGTAAGGAAAAGTTGCAGGATTTGTTGGAAAGTGAGTTTATGAATTATTTGGACTACTGCAATGAACATCCGGAAATCAAGCAATGGCTCGATGATCAGATTCGTCGCTGTGTTGAAGTGGTGCTCGAACACGAACACTCCCTTATCGGGGTCGCCGTACGTGAAGTATTGTCGGGGTTTGATAAGCGTAAATTCAACGAATTCTTGGAAAATAAAGTTGGTGAAGATTTGGCGTGGATTCGCATTAACGGGGCCCTGGTAGGCTCAGTTATCGGGCTTCTGGTCTTCGGCTTTGTAGAAGGTCTTTATGCTCCTCACGTAGCTCCCTTTATCCGAGCGTTCTTCCTTTCATAAGAAAAAGCCATGGAAAAATCCATGGCTTTTCTGTTATTTAAGAGGACTAATCATATATTTAGCAGACTCTTTTATGAAATCATAAAAGAGTTGTTTGGCGAAGTAGTTGGAAGCATACATTTCTTCAGGATGAAATTGATAGGCTTGTAAATAAGGATAGTCTTGCAGCTCCAAAGCTTCTACTACACCGTCTTTGGCTCGGGCCGTTACGATCAGACCTTTGCCGACCTCTTTTACGGCTTGATGATGTAGCGAATTGACAGACCATTCCGTCTTTTTTAAAATGTCTTGTAATCGGGAGTGGGCTTCAATCATTACGGTATGTGCCGGGAGATCCCGATTTCCTTTTAAATTATGGGCAACGGATTCTTCGGGCATATAGGAGATATCTTGATACAAGGTGCCGCCGTGGAAGACGTTCACAACTTGTAGGCCGCGGCAAATTGCCAGAATCGGTAGCTTTCTCTTTTCTGCCGATTCAAGGAGCAGAAAATCAAAGCGATCACTTCCGGGATTTAGGGGTCCGCATTTCGGTAATACGTCTTCACCGTAGCGGGGAGGATAGATATCTTGCCCCCCTGATAAAAGCAGTCCGTCTAAATGAGCTATCATATTTTTCACAGCTTCCGTATCATCCGTATACGGGAGGATAAAGGGTGTGCCGCCGGCATCGGTAACTGCACGGATATAGGCATCGTTAACACCTGAACGAAGGGGCTCCGGGCGGGTATCAAAACAATTGCCGCTAATTCCGATAAGGGGTCTTAACATATGAATCGCCTCGTTTCAATTAATTTACAGTGTCAGTGATTCTAGCATAGGCTTAGGCCGTGTGTCAATGTAATAAAGGGGGAAAAATGATGCAAACCTATACGGTTGTGAATGAGAATATAATTAAGGACTTGGTCGCTATTGTAGGGAATAAGTATGTGCTGACGGAAAAGGACAGACTTGTTTTATACGGTCAAGATGAGGGGGCGGATCGTAAAGCTTATAGATTGCCCGAAGCCGTGGTATTACCGGCCACGACAGAAGAGGTAGCCGCTGTGATGCAACTGGCTGTTAAATACCATATAGCCGTCATTCCCCGCGGTGCCGGAACAGGTCTTGAAGGCGGGGCTGTGGCTAATCAGTATGGAGGCATTATATTGTCGACAGAACGCATGAATGCCGTTTTGGAAATTAATGACGAGTGCCTGTATGCACGTGTCGAAGCAGGGGTTATTACAGCAGACTTGCAGAACATGGCCGCTGCAAAGGGACTTCTTTATGCCGGGGACCCCTGTAGCGGTGACAGTTGCTTTATAGGCGGTAATGCGGCTACCAATGCCGGCGGCAATCGTGCCGTAAAGTACGGGACGACACGAGATCAGGTTTATGCTGTTAAAATGGTAACGCCTAAAGGGGAGATTGTCGAATTGGGCGGTCGCCTGAAAAAGTCCTCTACCGGATATGCTTTAGAAAAAGTTGTTATCGGAGCTGAAGGGACTTTGGGAATTATTACGGAAGTTACTGTCCGGCTGGTTCCCTTGCCCCCTGTAAGCGTCCATATACTGTCTGTTTTTTCATCGGCACAGGAGGCGTTGTCACTGGTAACCGTCTTACCTAAAAATCGGATAGAGACAACTTGTCTGGAATTTATGGATAATGAATCGATACGGGCCGTAGAGCGTTTTACAGGAGAGCGACAAGTAGCGTCTGAAAAGGGTAATTATATGATCATTCAGATAGATTGTCGTAATGAAGATGAGGCTGACGATATTTGTATGCAAGTTGATGAAATATGCCGGACCTGCGGGGCCACAGATGTTTTTATGGCCGATGCCGATAAAATTTGGAGGGCACGAAAAATTTTTTCCGAAGCCTCCGGGGCAGAAGGGCCTGTCGCTATGGAAGACTTTGTTGTCCCTCCGGATTGTATTGCAGAGCTTCTTCAGGAATTGCAGAATATCGGTGAACGTACGGGGTTGTGTTTTCGCGGCGTAAGTCATGCGGGAGACGGCAATATTCATTTGGATATTTTAAGAAACGGACTGACTGATGCAGAATGGGAACGACGTCTGGCAGAATACGAAAAAGAAGCTTATACCGCCGTCTATGCCAAAGGTGGTAAGATTTCAGGAGAGCACGGTATAGGAACTGTCAGAAAGAACTTTATGTTAACGTATACGGACCCTGTGGAGCTTGAATTAATGAAGGCTCTGAAAAAGGCTTGGGATCCGGATTTAATTTTGAACCCCGGAAAAATTTTTGACATTGATGGATAAAAAAGGTAGCCCTTGCAGTATGACTGTGTGGGCTGCCTTTTATTTTGCAGGGACGCCTGTGCCGTCAAACTTCGGAATAAAGCGACTGTCGGCACTTTCTTCTTCCTGTACAAAGCCGTCTTCAATGGCCGTTGAAAACAAGTATTGCTCTACTTGTTTGTATTCGGCAGTTGTCAACGGATGAGCGATTTCCGGATACTCATGAGCCTTACCGTGCGGTGTGTACTGGCGCATAAGGCTGAATAGGACCTGGCCTTCTGAAAAGTTGGTTTCCACCCAATCTATGACTCGTTTGGAGTTTTCCGTGTTTCCCGGCAAAATAAGGTGCCGAATAATAATGCCACGCGTCAACAATCCCCGGTCATCCATCTCAAAGGGTCCGGTTTGTTCGTACATTTCTTTGATAGCTCTTGTAGCTACCCGGGGATAGTCGGAAGCGGCACCATAGCGAGTGGCTGCAGCCTCGTCCAGATACTTTAAGTCGGGTAGCCAAATTTGAATTTTGTCTTTTAAAAGACGTATGGTTTCAATCTTTTCATAACCGCCACAATTATAGATCACCGGAACCGACAAGTGGGTATCCAGACTTTCGGTTACGGCTCGTATGTAATGAGTCGGTGTGACCAGATTGATATTATGTGCTCCTTGAGAGATGAGATCGGTATAGATCTTTTTTAGAATTTCAGGGGTTACGGCAATGCCTGAATCTCGATGACTGATTTCCGCATTTTGACAAAAAACGCATTGTAAGTTACACCCGCCGAAAAAAACGGCACCCGATCCGTTTATGCCGCTAATGCACGGTTCTTCCCAATGATGCAGTGCGGCTCTGGCCACAGTAGGTTGAAAGGCTTTACGGCAAAACCCTGTTTTCAGCGGCACGGCATTTGTGTAGAGGGAACGTGCTATATTACAATTTCGGGGGCAATCATTACAAATTAAGGTCTGAGAATCTTCCATAGTCTTACCTATCCTTGTTAGCTGGTTTTCATGTTTCTTCATAAAAGAAGAGGTCGACCTTAGTATAAGGTCGACCTCTTTCAGATGCAAGGTAGTCGTATAACAAATTAGTGTACTTCTACCGTTTTTTCATCAAAGTGTTTAGCAGCGGGATCGCTGTTTTCCATTTCCTTCAAACGTTTGAGTTCGATAGCTTCTACAGTTTCTGTAGTATCATAGCTTGCCGGAACTGTCTTAGCGAGGTAGATACATTTACGAATCGAAGCAATACTGATGATAATAACGAAGACAGCCATGATTGCAGATACGCTAAAGAGCAACCATTCACCCTTCGGCAAGTAAATTTCAAACATGTTCAGGAAGTCTGCATAGAAGATAACAACCGTGAGGAATACCCAAGGGATAATCGTTACCCAGAGGTAGCGTGCCTTACCCATGCTGCAGATAACAACAGAGGATACGGCAAGGGTAATGATAGCCAGCAACTGGTTCGATACACCGAAGATAGGCCAAATGGTGGATAAGTTACCTTGAAGCACAATGTAGCCCCAAGCACCGGAGATGAGAGCGGATGCAATCAATGCACCGGGGAGCCAGTGAGGGTCGGCAAACTTCGGAACTACGCGACCGATAAGTTCTTGCAACATGTAACGACCGACACGAGTACCGGCATCGAGGATTGTCATAATGAACAATGCTTCGAACATAATACAGAAGTGATACCAGTAGTTCATGAGGTGATCAAGACCGGGAATGCTGGAGAAGATGAATGCCATGCCGACTGCCAAGGAAACGGCACCGCCCGGACGATGAGCAACGTCTTCACCGACCATATGGCTGAGCTGAGGCAAATCAACTACAGGCATGTTGAGTGCTGCAAAGTGTTCTGCTGTCGAGTTGATTGCAAAATAGTCGTTAGGAATTAAGCTTGTTGCCGCGATTAATGCCATCATGCCGACAAAACATTCCGTAAGCATAGCACCGTAGCCGACAGGCAGGATGGAACGTTCGTTCATGAGCATCTTCGGTGTCGTACCCGTACTGATCATGCAGTGGAATCCGGAAATAGCACCGCAAGCGATGGTGATAAAGATGTACGGAATAACAGGACCCGTAATAACAGGGCCGCCGCCGGAAATAAACTGTGTTACAGCCGGCATTTGGATGGTCGGCATAACGATGATAATACCGAGAGCCAAAGCACCGATAGTACCGATTTTCATGTATGTAGACAAGTAGTCACGCGGAGCCAGTAATAACCAAACCGGCATTGCGGCAGCGATAAAGCCGTAGATAATGAGTGATACGCCAATACCGTGAGCACTGATTGTAAAGAGAGGTGCCAAAGTGGGGCTGGCAGCTACAGACGGGCCGAGGACAACGGCGAGTAAGGTAAGGACGACACCGATAACCGTACCTTCACGGATTTTACCGGGACGTAAATAATGCATGTAAATACCGATAAATACAGCGATAGGAATCGTCATACCGATAGTAAACGTACCCCAAGGGCTGTCATGCAAAGCATTAACGATAACAACGGCCATACCTGCCATAGCCAGGATGTTAAGGAAGAGTACGGCAAGAGACGTTACCAAACCGATACTGCCGCCCATTTGGTGTTTAGCAATTTCGGCTATGGATTTGCCGTCATAACGCATAGATGCAAAAAGAATAACCATATCGTGAACACTACCGGCTAAAACACCGCCGATAAGAATCCACAATGCGCCGGGTAAGTACCCGAACTGAGCAGCAATGACAGGACCGACCAAAGGACCGGCACCGGCAATGGCTGCGAAGTGATGACCGAAAACAACGTATTTGTTTGTCGGTACGTAGTCATGACCGTCTTCAAAACGGAATGCAGGAGTTACTTTATATTGGTTTACTGCAAGCACTTTAGTTGCAATGAATGCACCGTAGAAACGGTATGCCAATACAAAGACTAATGCTGAAATAATGACTAGAAACAAGCCGTTCATATTAAGTGAACCTCCTTCTGAAAATACATATATATGTTACATTAACTATATATACCAGTTATATTATATACTACCGCCTTGAAAAGACAAGTGAAAGATAGTACGAAAGGCGACTAAAAGAGGTAATACCACATTAAATATACCATATATTGTATATAGTAATAAGATCAGGGGCGAAATTAACGATAGTGATTTGATATAATTGTATATTCCCAATGCATACGTAAGTGGATTTGTGGGAATTCCGCATAAATGGTGTACAAAAAAGGTATGGTTTGTGCTATAATAACCCCAATGGATAGTCTATTATTATTGTATTGAAGGAGATTGTAATATGATAACGAAAGTAAACAGTACAAACTATAAAGAAGTTGTAGAAAACTCAAACGTTCCCGTGTTATTGGATTTCAGTGCCGAATGGTGCCCCCATTGCCAAGCTCTTTTGCCGGTACTTAACGGCTTATCCGAAAAATTAGCAGGCAAGGTGGCATTTGTAGCGATTGACACGGATGAAAGCCCTGAATTGGCCCAGGCAAGGAGCATTGAATATATTCCGGCTCTCTTCGTTTATAATCAGGGAAAATACAGCGACATGCTGATTGCGCCTAAAACGGAAGGAGAAGTAGAAGACTTTTTGAAGAAGAACGGCGCTTTATAATTTCACCGAAAATAGGGAATAAAGAACAGAGGCTTGTCAATTCGGAAGGAATCGACAAGCCTCTGTTCTTTATTTAAAGCTATTTTACATGCTGAAGGAACTGGCATAAACGTTCGTTTTTCGGATGGAGAATGATGTCTTCCGGTGTACCGTCGGCGGCAATTTTGCCGTTTTCCATGAAGATAACCCGTGTAGACACTTCGGCAGCAAAGGCTATTTCATGAGTTACGAGTAACATCGTAGCACCGTCGTCCGCCAACTGCCGGATAACCTTCAACACTTCACCGACCAGCTCGGGGTCTAACGCGGACGTTGGTTCGTCCAGCAGTAAGATCGTCGGATTTACGGCGACAGCTCGAGCAATGGCAATTCGTTGTTGTTGTCCGCCCGAAAGTTTTGACGGATAGTAATCTCGCTGCTCCGACATGCCTACCTTGGCCAACAGATCCATAGCTCGTATAGTCGCATCCTTTTTCGACATGTCGTGAACGACGATCAGGGCTTCCATAATATTTTCTATAGCCGTTTTGTTTTTAAACAGGTTATAGTTTTGGAAGACCATGGCGGAGTGTTTACGCAGCTCTCGGATCTGAGACGGCGTCTGCGTACCGGCCGTAATGGAAACATTATCGATAGAGACGGT
>OGEJ01000758.1_pt1 | contig 10279 bp, 8 predicted proteins | sample 1570701 | NCBI WGS metagenome assembly OGEJ01 (sample SAMEA2582140, study PRJEB24529) | metagenome | biome: Human gut stool | place: China | collected 2011
ATATTACCAGAAGTTTTCCTATCCGGAGCGGATGGGAGTCGTGTCGGAAGCTACCAGCGAGACCATGCGGTATATTTTAGAGCAGGTAGTGGCGGAAGGAAGCGGAAAGCGGGCGAAGCTTCCAGGTTACCGGGTCGGCGGAAAGACGGCGACATCGGAGAAGCTGCCGAGAAGCTTAAAGAAATATATTTCTTCTTTTTTAGGATTTGCGCCCGCCGATGATCCCCAGGTCATCGCGCTGATCGCTATCGACGAGCCGGTGGGGATCTATTACGGCGGAACCATCGCGGCACCGGTGGTGGCTGATATTTATTCGAATATTCTTCCGTATCTGGATATCACGTCGGTTTCGGAGACGGATTAATATTGAACCGCTCTGCGCTTTGTGCGTATGTGAGCACAGATGGCAGGAGAAATTCAGGTCTTTTGGCCTTTGTATCAAATGTTCTGATTGATTATTGGGAAAAAAGGACGTATACTATTTACGCTATGAAATGTTGTCAGGCGGCAGCTGTGGGAGCGCCGAAGGCGCGGAACAGCTGAATTTCATGGTGCTGTCGGAAGACGGCATGTCAATTTACATAGGAAGTATGAGGTGCAGCAGGAAAATATGAGGTTCAGCATGGTAAATGAGACAATTCTGGCGATCATTATCGCCTTCGCAATCAGCGCAGCGCTCTGCCCGGTGATCATTCCATTTCTTCACCGGCTGAAATTCGGACAGCAGGTCCGCGATGACGGTCCGCAGAGCCATTTAAAGAAACAGGGAACACCGACGATGGGAGGACTCATCATCCTCACGGCGATCGTGATCACATCCTTATTTTACATTAAGAGCTATCCGCGGATCATCCCGATCCTCTTCGTGACGGTGGGATTCGGAATCATCGGTTTTCTGGATGACTACATCAAGATCGTCATGAAGCGTTCGGAAGGTTTAAACCCGATCCAGAAGCTCATCGGTCAGTTCATCATCACAGGGATTTTCACCTACTATCTGACTTCCGGAGAAGTGGGAACAGGAATGCTGATCCCTTTCACTGGCGGATTTGAAAATGGATACTATCTGAATCTCGGCTGGCTGTTTATTCCGGCGGTATTCTTTATCGTTCTCGGAACCGACAACGGTGTAAACTTTACAGACGGCCTTGACGGTCCCGGCACTAGTGTTATGATCCTTGTGGCGACATTCTTCACCGTGGTTGCCATCGGAGAAAACAGCGGGATCAGCCCGATCACAGGTGCCGTTGTGGGAAGTCTGTTAGGCTTTTTACTGTTCAACGTATATCCGGCGAAGGTGTTCATGGGAGACACGGGTTCCCTGGCCCTCGGCGGTTTCGTGGCATCCAGCGCGTTCATGATGCAGATGCCGATCTTTATCGCCGTCGTTGGCCTGATCTACCTGGTGGAGGTCCTCTCCGTCATCATTCAGGTCACATACTTTAAAAAGACTGGCGGGAAGAGAATCTTCAAGATGGCTCCGATCCACCACCATTTCGAGCTTTGCGGATGGTCCGAGACGAGAGTTGTCGCAGTATTTTCGATCGTTACGGCGATCCTTTGCCTGGTTGCCTACATGGGATTATAATTAGGGTAAATGTTCAGACATGCGCAGGAAAATAGCAGGCTGAGCGGTCATTCATTACGAGTATATAGGAGGAGAAACCATGTCACAGAAAGTATTAGTTGCAGGAACGGGAATCAGCGGTATTTCTGCCGCAAAGCTTCTGCTTGCCCAGGGCGGCGAAGTGGTTCTTTATGATGGAAATGAGAAGCTTTCCGAAGAGAAGCTGAAAGCAAAATTTGATGAGGGCGCGAAGGTGACGATCGTTCTCGGTGAACTGAAGAAGACAGACCTTATGGGTGTGGAGTTATGCGTCATCAGCCCTGGTATTCCGCTTGAGTCACCGTTCGTTGCGGTGATCGACGAGGCGAAGATCCCGATCTGGAGTGAAATCGAGCTTGCTTACCACTGCTCAAAGGGAAAACTTGCGGCTATCACAGGTACAAACGGAAAGACAACAACGACAGCCCTCACAGGCGAGATCATGAGAAAGTTCTATAAGAGCGTATTCGTAGTAGGAAACATCGGTGATCCGTACACCGCTCACGCTCTTGAAACCACAGACGAGTCCGTTACCGTCGCGGAGGTTTCCAGCTTCCAGCTTGAGACCATCATGGATTTCCATCCGAATGTGTCCGCGATCACAAACATCACTCCGGACCATCTGGACCGCCATAAGACCATGGAGTGCTATATCCAGGTCAAAGAGGGGATCACAAGAAACCAGACAGAGGAAGATACCTGCGTATTAAACTACGAGGATCCGGTCCTCAGAGAATTCGGAAAGACCTTAAAGTGCAAGGTCCTCTACTTCAGCAGCAAGGAGAAGCTCGACGAGGGCATCTTCATGGACGGAGATTTCATCGTTTACCGTCATGATGGAAAGAACGAGAAGGTCCTCGATGTCAACGAGTTAAACATCATCGGAAGACATAACCACGAGAACGTGATGACAGCCGTTGCCATCGCGATCCATTTAGGCGTCCCGATGGATATGATCCGCGAGGCATGCAGGGAGTTCAAGGCTGTCGAGCACAGGATCGAGTATGTAAGAGAGCGTTTCGGCGTTACTTATTATAATGACTCCAAGGGAACAAACCCGGATGCGGCGATCCAGGCCATCAAGGCGATGCCGGGACCGACACTTTTAATCGCAGGCGGATATGACAAGCATTCCGAGTATGACGAGTGGATCGAGAATTTTGACGGAAAAGTCCGCTATCTCGTCCTCATTGGCCAGACAAGAGACAAGATCGCCGAGTGCGCAAAGAAACATGGTATCACGGATATCATGTACGCGGAAGACATGCAGGAGGCCGTTCAGGTATGCGCTTCTTACGCGAATGCAGGCGATTATGTGCTGCTCTCTCCGGCATGCGCAAGCTGGGGAATGTTCAAGAACTTTGAGGAGCGCGGGCGGATCTTTAAGGAATGCGTCAACGCGCTGTAATGGAGGCTTAGCGTGGCTCGAAAGAAAGTTCGAAAAGCCGGCGGCAGGGCACAGGCGCAGAGACAGCAGGTACATCGTCAGCAGATGCAGAGACAGCAGATGCAGAGACAGCAGATGTCCGGAGAACAGTTGGAGCGTCAGCAGATTGAAAGAGAGCGGGCGAAACGCCAGCAGGAGGGACAGCGAAGAGAGCAGCTTCTGATGCAGCAGCGCCGTGAGATGCAGCAGAGACAGGAAATGCTGCGGCAGCGGCAGATGTACGGGGCTCCTGTACAGGAAGAGGGAAAACGGAAAAAGAAAGCACGCCGTTTTTACGACTATGACCTCTTAGTGGTCATTATCTTCCTTACGGTATTCGGACTGATCATGATCTACAGTTCCAGCGCCTACAATGCCCAGGTGAGCAGGCAGCCGTCCAACTACTACATGGTGCGTCAGGGACAGATCGCCGTGGCTGGATTCATCCTGATGCTGATCATTTCAAAGATCGACTATCACTTCTTTGCGAAGATTACTGTTCCGGCAGTAGTGGTATCCTATATCTGCGAGATCCTTGTAACATTTACACCACTGGGAATCGCGGTTAACGGCAAGAAAAGATGGCTGGGAACAAGATCCCTGCGTTTCCAGCCTGCAGAGCTTGTAAAGATCGTGGTGATCCTGCTTCTGGCCGTGCTCATCACGAGACTTGGAAAGCAGATCAATGAATGGCGGGTGTGGGGAATGATCGCGGTCCTCATCGGACCTCTGGCACTTCTCGTCACCATGAACAACTTAAGCTCCGGTATCATCATCTGCGGAATCGCTTTCGTCATGATGTTTATCGCGTGCAAGAGAAAATGGCCGTTTATTGCGATGGTGGCGCTTGGAATCACTGTCATCGTCTTCGCGCCGCCTGTGGCCATCGCCCTCGAGAAGGCGGGAATCCTCCATTCCTACCAGCTGAGCCGAATCCTGGTGTGGAAAAACCCGGAGGCGTATCCGAAGTCCGGTGGATATCAGGTCCTTCAGGGACTGTACGCCATCGGTTCCGGCGGCCTTCTCGGAAAGGGACTGGGACAGAGTATCCAGAAGTTAAGCTTCCTTCCGGAGCCGCAGAACGATATGATCTTCGCGGTGATCTGTGAGGAGCTGGGACTTTTCGGCGCGGTAGCCGTGATATTCATGTTCCTGTTCATGCTGTACAGATTTTTAGTCATCGCCGGAAATGCGCCGGATCTATTTGGTGCAATGCTGGTGACAGGTGTTCTGGCACATATCGCGATCCAGGTCGTCTTGAACATTGCCGTTGTTACGAATGTGATTCCTAACACGGGAATCACGCTTCCGTTTATCAGTTACGGGGGTACGTCGGTGCTGTTTTTGATGATTGAGATGGGAATGGTACTAAGTGTGTCCAACCAGATCAGGCTGGAACAGCAGTAACATAATTGATACTCTTGCATATACTGTTTTATAGCGGCATATGCGGGGGAATCGGTTTGCAGGTGTTTAAAGTTCAGGGGCTTAAGCCTCTGCATGGAAAAATAAAAGTCCAGGGTGCAAAAAACGCGGTGCTGCCCATGATGGCTGTGAGTCTTTTGACAGAGGGAAGAACCGAGATACGGAATGTTCCGAGAATTTCGGACGTGTTCCTCATGGCGGAGATCTTAAGGGACCTTGGGTGTCAGGTGATGTTTCAGGACGATGTCCTGGAGATCGATGCCTCCGGGCTTTCTGGAACGGTGATCTCCGAGAAGACGGTGGGGAAGATGCGGTCTTCCAGCCTGCTTTTGGGACCGCTGTTATCCAGGGCCGGGGAGGTGACGACCTGGTATCCGGGCGGCTGTGTGATCGGAAAACGTCCGATCGATTTTCACCTGGATGTGCTCCGGGCAATGGGAGCAGAGATACTTGATGATGGCGGAATGCTGATTGCAAAAGCGAAAAAGCTTTGTGGAACAACATTCCGTTTTCCATATCCCAGTGTCGGGGCGACGGAGAACGCGTTGATGGCTGCCGCTCTGGCATCCGGCACGACAAAGCTCCTAAACTGTGCCAGGGAGCCGGAGATCGTGGAACTCTGCAGCTTCCTGCGTTCTATGGGAGCAAAGATATCCGGGGAGCGCACCGGGACTATCACGGTGGATGGGGTGGAAAAGCTCTTTCCGACGGATCATGTGACGGCAGGAGACAGAATCTGTGCGGGGACATACCTGGCGGCGGCAGCGGCAGCCGGCGGGGAGATCGAGATCACCGGTGTGGATCCGGTGGTTCTGGTAGAACCGTTAAAGGCACTCCGAAAAATGGGAGCCGGGATCCGGATATCCGGGGCGACCGGACCGAAAGCCAGGATCGGTATGGTGATGGAACGGCGTCCGGCCGGGGTCGAGATCGACACCGGGCCATACCCGGGATTTCCGACGGATCTTCAGTCTGTCTTTCTCGCCGTGGAGGCAGCGGGAAGCGGGGAGAGCCGGTTTAAAGAGACCGTGTATGAGGCACGGTTTGAGGCGGCGATGCGGCTTGCAGCCTTTGGGGCCGACGTATCGCTCCATAAAGATACAGCCATAATAAGAGGAAGATATCCTCTTGTTCCGGGGATTGCGGAGACGCCGGATCTTCGCGGCGGGGCGGCGCTTCTAGTGGCGGCCCTGGCGGCGGACGGACTCAGTGTGATCTCGGACAGTGGACATTTAAAGCGCGGGTACGAGGATATCGGAAGAGATTTGAGAAAGCTTGGGGCAGACATAGAGGAAGATGAGCTGTGATGATCGTGGCAATGGATTTTTTGCTCCAGACCAGAGTCTTCCGGTGATCAGTGTGTCGGGTGCGCGGGTCCCAATGATGTTACGTGAGAACAAGTGATCAGATAACAGGTGAAGAGAAAATGTTATTTAGAAGAAGAGGTCTTGGATTTGGAAGACGCGGCTTCAATTTCCATTTCGGGAGAAGAAGCAGCAACGGATTTGGAATGTACAACAGGAGAGGAGGAAGAAAGACGGGGATCATCATTGGAGTGATCATGGCGATTCTCGTCATTCTTCTCGTTCTTGTCTTTTCGATACGGATCAAGGATGTGGAAGTGAGCGGAAATAAGCAGTATACGAAGGAACAGATCGAGTCGCTCTTATTTGACGGCAAGTGGTCCAGAAATTCCGCGTTCTGCTATTATCAGAACCGGTTTAAGGAGCACAAGTCCATTCCGTTTATCGAGGAATATAAGATCAATTTCAAGAGCCCCACAAAGGTGGAGGTCGTTGTGTTTGAGAAGAGCGTTGTGGGCTGCGTCTCCTACATGAGCAGCTACATGTACTTCGATAAGGATGGAATCATTGTGGAGAGCTCTTCCGAGCAGCTTCCGGGCGTTCCGGTGATCACTGGTCTCGAGTTCGGACATATCGTCCTGCACCAGCCGCTTCCGGTGGCGGATCAGGATATTTTCGGCGAGATCTTAAACCTGACCCAGGTGCTGAATGTCAGCGATATCCAGGTGGACAAGATCAACTATAACAGCTACAATGAGGCGGAGCTTGTGATGGGGGACATCACGGTGGAGCTTGGAAATTCGGATAGCCTTGACGGAAAGATCGCGGAGCTTCACGATATCATGACGGAGCTCACAGGACTTTCGGGTACGCTGTATCTGGATACCTATGACGAGACGAATTCCAGCCCGACGTACCGTTTTGTGAAGAAGAATTAGAGTAACGATTCATTAGGTCTGCGCACTTGCTGCGCTGACCGTAAGAAAGCTTAGGCCGGGGACAGCGGAAAATCAGTGTTTTTTTCAAAAAAACCATAAATTTAAGGTTGATATTTTTCAAAAAATCAAATATGATATATGTTAGATTAACTTGGGATTTTTATGACCATGCTAATACAGATGTAATAGATTGATAGATATTAAAGGAGGAGACATTCTTGTTAGAGATTAAGATAAACGAGGCAGAGAATGCCGCAAGAATTCTTGTGATCGGTGTCGGCGGTGCCGGAAATAACGCGGTAAACCGCATGGTAGAAGAAAATATTATGGGCGTTGAGTTTATCGGTATCAACACAGATAAACAGGCGCTTCAGTTCTGTAAAGCTCCGACTGCCATGCAGATCGGTGAGAAGCTCACAAAGGGACTCGGCGCAGGCGCAAAGCCGGAGATCGGCGAGAAGGCAGCTGAGGAGAGCCAGGAGGAGATCTCCCAGGCACTTAAGGGCGCAGATATGGTATTCGTTACCTGTGGTATGGGAGGCGGAACCGGTACCGGTGCAGCTCCGGTGATCGCTCAGATCGCAAAAGACATGGGAATTCTTACAGTCGGCGTTGTAACAAAGCCGTTCCGCTTTGAAGCCAGACAGAGAATGAACAACGCGTTAAAGGGAATCGAGAACTTAAAGAACGCAGTGGATACTCTGATCGTGATCCCAAACGACCGTCTCCTTGAGATCGTTGACAGACGGACAACCATGCCGGATGCATTAAAGAAAGCCGATGAGGTTCTTCTCCAGGCAGTACAGGGAATCACAGACCTGATCAATGTTCCGGGTCTTATCAACCTTGACTTCGCTGATGTTCAGACTGTTATGACAGATAAGGGCATCGCTCATATCGGTATTGGTAAGGCGAAGGGCGACGAGAAGGCACTTGAGGCTGTTAAGCAGGCTGTATCCAGCCCGCTTCTTGAGACAACCATCGAGGGTGCTTCCCACGTTATCATCAACATTTCCGGCGACATCAGCCTGATCGAGGCAAACGAGGCTGCTGGCTATGTTCAGGAGCTTGCAGGCGATGACGCTAACATCATCTTCGGCGCTATGTACGATGAGAATGCGGAGGACGAGGTAACGATCACAGTTATCGCTACAGGCCTTGACGCACACGGTGCAAACACACCGGTTGAGCGCGCAATGAAGGATTTCACAAACTACAAGACAAAGGTACCGGCTCAGCAGGCTCCGGTTCAGAGAACTGCTCCGTCCGTAAAGACTCCGTCTGAGGCAGCAGCTACAACAGAGACTTCCGCACCGAAGTACAACATCCCGACTGGAAATGCCCCGGTTTACCGTCCGGCACAGCGCGGCGAGACCCAGATCAATATCCCGGATTTCTTAAAGAACCGCAGATAAGATTCTGAGGACGGACAAGCCGTATTGGAATTTAATTTATGAACATATTGAGACCTGGAAGAGAGAAATCTTTTCCAGGTCTTTTTGTGTAATAGGAAATTCCGAGGAATTCCCTATTACACAAAAGGCACTAACGTGCCAATGATGCGCACTCGCGCGAAATATTTCTAAAATTTCACCGCAGATCGCGACAAAAAATGTCCAGATCTGCTCTCTTTTTGTTCTTCTTTTTTCGTGTATTCCGCAAATGTCTGCGGAAATCTCTGATCTTCATGAAAAAACAGGAGAGATTCTGTTAAAACGACCCGATGGGTTTTCAAATTTCTCGTCCCTGCTTTGACAAATTCTGGAGAGAAAGACAGGTATACTATGGGAAAACATCAGAAAGGGATGCCAGGGAAAGGAGGAAGTCCGGTGGAGTATGATTGGTACGCCGATCTCTTTTTTCTGGAGGAGGTGTACCGGGATGTTTTGATCTTATGGCTGGCGGCGGGGCTTATGAGAAGGCGGGCAGAGGCCTTGAGACTTCTGGGCGCCGGGATCGCCGGGGGACTCTGCAGTACTGGAAGCGTTTATCTGGAACTTATGGGAAGATGTCCTGCAGGCGGACAGCCGGTATTCGCTGGGATATGGGAAGTTTGGAAACTGCTGGTGACAGGATTTTTGATGATCTGGATCGCTTTTCCGGGAAAACAGACCATGCGCCAGGAGAAAAGGAATGCTTCTGCAGATAGAGGAGATTCCTGGATGAAAGTTTTGAAGTGGCGCGGGAAGGAACTGGGAGTCCTGGTCTTATCCGCAGGGATTTTGCAGAGTGGGCTGGCGATTCTGCGGGAGCGGTGTTTTCTTACAGGCTGGAAAAGTCTGATGTTTATGGGATTTTTCTGTATGGGAGTTCGTTTCTTGGCGGTAGCTCTTGTGAGGCGGCCGATGATCGGGAAAACACGGTATCAGGTCCGTCTTTTCTTAAATGAAAAGTCGAAGGAGTTCACGGCGATGGCGGATTCAGGGAATCGGCTCGTGGAGCCTGTGACGGGAAAGCCGGTGAGCATTATCGCGGCGGCGGATGCGAAAGAGTTCTTAGGCGAGAAGGCGGGAGTCCTTATGATCCCATACCGGGCTGTTGGAACGGAAAATGGAATGCTGCCGGGAGTTCTCTTTGACCGGATGGAGGTCATGTCCGAAGAGTGCGGGAGTATCCGGATCGAGCGTCCGATCGTGGCGATTTCGAAGGAACCTCTGTTTTTCGGGAAGGATTTTACGATGATACTGCCGGAGTGTCTGGTGTCAGGGGAAAATGTGCCTGTGGCAATAGGGGATTGACATGAAGTCTGAACGACGATGTGTGAAAAAATAACTGTGAAGGTGACTAACAGTTAGAAAAAGGAGAGAATGAGTATGATTATGAGAATTTCTATGCCAAACCGGTTCCGCCTCAAAAAAGTGATGGGGTTCCGCACGATGATTCGTCCGGAGCGGGGGGAGATCCATTATATTGGAGGTGCGGATATTCTTCCGGCTCCGCTGTCACTGAAGGAGGAGACTGAGGCGTTAAATAAGTTTGGAACCGAAGAGGAGAAAGAGGCAAAGGCAGAGTTGATCGAGCACAATCTCCGCCTGGTTGTCTACATAGCAAAGAAATTTGACAATACGGCTGTGGGGGTGGAGGATCTGATATCCATCGGCACCATCGGTCTGATCAAGGCCATCAATACCTTTAATCCGGAGAAGAATATTAAGCTGGCTACCTATGCTTCCCGCTGCATCGAGAATGAGATCCTTATGTATCTGCGCCGCAGTAGTAAGACGAAGGCAGAGGGGTCCATTGATGAGCCGCTCAATGTGGACTGGGACGGAAATGAACTGCTTTTATCAGATATTCTCGGGACCGATGATGATATCATCTATCGTGGACTGGAGGATGAGACAGAGCGGCAGCTGCTAAAGTCCGCCATTGACCGTTTGAGCCCGAGAGAGAAAACCATTGTGGAATTGCGCTATGGATTAAAAAATGCGGAGGGAGAAGAGATGACGCAGAAGGAAGTGGCAGACCGTCTGGGTATCTCACAATCTTATATTTCCCGCCTGGAGAAGAAAATCATGAAGCGGCTGAAAAAGGAAATCGTCCGTTTTGAGTAATCTGCTGGTCTGGGCAGTAAGAGGGC
>OGEJ01000762.1_pt1 | contig 10229 bp, 13 predicted proteins | sample 1570701 | NCBI WGS metagenome assembly OGEJ01 (sample SAMEA2582140, study PRJEB24529) | metagenome | biome: Human gut stool | place: China | collected 2011
CCTATGGAAGGGATTGTGGCAAAAGAAATGTATATTCGGGGATTTTTGGATTATGAAAGGCTGGTGTGTGAAAAGGACCGTAAAATTTAAATATTCATCTTACAAGCACTGACTGTAACGGCCGGTGCTTCTTTTTGTTTTTTTTAAAATAATCTGACATGCTTCAAGTCCCCACGTGTGATTAGTAAGAAAAATAAATTTTTCTGCGAAAGTACCATCCAAACACCCTCTGAGACTTGCAATTAGTGAAGGAATAGTTCATTTTTGCAAAAAAACTTGCAAAAGAGGTTGGTAAATATACTTTCAAAAGCTTTATAGGTAGAGAAACAAGATTTTTTCATAATTTTTCAAAATCATGTCCGCTTTTATCTCTCCCAATACAGAATAAGTAAAGGGACTAACAAAAGTAAAAGAAAAAATGATAAAAATGCAAAAAAATATCATGAATTTTTTGCATCATGCCAAGTTATTTGACTTTAGTAATCAGAGGATGTTTTGGAATGTTCCTTCGCTGTACCTTGACAACCGATAAGAGCACCCTGGAAGTCTACCAGGAGTTCTGCCATGACCTTCCTTTTTCAGAGAGTGAGCGGAATCATAATGACACTCCCGATGATGGGCGGCTGACCCAAGCCTTATGGTCAGTACCTGTGTATGCAGGTAGAGGCAGTCTGAGACGACTGCAGATGACAGGGAAACGCACGCTAGACCGCCGGACGAATGAAACTGATAACAATGTTTACAGGGCGAAATGCCCGGAAAGGAGCAGTTTATGACAGAACTGAAAATGAAAGAAATGCAGATAATCCACTGGTTTGGATGCTCGAATCTGAACTGTACAAGAGAGAGAATCCATCTGGCAGCCATGCTTGTAACGGATGCAGAAATGAAAAAGAATCTTTACAAGGTATGCAGATTCCTCGCAAGAGAAGAAATTGCATATCGGTATCCGATCATATATGAAATGATTCAGAAAATGTTTTCGCCGGATGATACCAATCCACCGGAAGCATGTACAATGTTTATGCCAGACAATGAACCAGATGATGAAGAATATGCAATGGCAGCGTAGCTGCGGAAAGGACAATAGCGATTATGAATAAAGTGATTTTAATGGGAAGACTGACAAAAAATCCGGAGATCAAATATGCCGGAAAAGATAATGATATGGCAGTAGCCAGATATACTCTGGCAGTGAACAGAAGATATAAACGTGACGGAGAACAGGAAGCAGATTTTATTTCGTGTATCACGTTTGGTAAGAGTGCAGAGTTCGCACAGAAATATCTTCACAAAGGAATGAGGATTGTGATTGGCGGTCGTATCAGTACCAGTAGCTATAAGGATAAGGACGGAAAAACAATTTATACCACAGATGTGATTGTGGAAGAACATGAATTTGCCCAGAACAAGGACAGCGGTGCTGGAGCGGATTCATCAGAAACAACGAAAACAGATAAAGATGGATTTATGGAAGCGAAAGACGGAGAAATTCCTTTTGACTAATAAAAATGTGGAGGTTATTTATGGGTGTAAGTTATAACAGATTGTGGAAAAAGCTCATTGATAAAAATATGAAGCGAATAGAAATGCAACACCTCACCGGGATTAGTGCAAATATCCTTGCCAGGATGGGGAGGAATCAATATGTGTCAATGGAAACAATTGAGAAGATTTGTAAGAAATTGGATTGTACTGTTGATGAGATAATGGAATTCACAGATTAAAGGTAGCAAGCCGGATGCGGCAAAATTCTCTTAGCAAAGCTAAGAGGCACTTCTATACAGGCAATTACATTTGCCTGTATCGTGCGACCTGCGGTGCTGTTTCCGATTTTAAAAAATCTCAATCCGGGAATCTAGCGAAATCACAGATTTCGGACAAGGGGATAATTTCCCCTTGCGGCATGAAGCCTATCCTATTGTAATAACTAATCTATTTTAAAATTGCGGAGGTCAGTATTTCTTTATTGTGAAACAACGACCTCCGTTTTTTATATCCAGGAATCGGCATTTATGAGAAGACCGGTTTTTTTTGTTTACAGAAAAAGGAGGACAGGAAAGTGAGCAGAGCAAAAAATCCGAAATATGAATCCATGTCACTGGAAGAACTGAAAGCCAACATGGAAAAAAGCAGAAAGCAATTGGAACATGCAATTCATAATAAAAATCTTCTGGAGCAGAGAAAAAAGCTGGTGGAGCGAAAAGAACGTTCGCATCGTTTAATTGTCAAAGGTGCAGAGTTTGAAAAAGCATTTCCATTATCTAAAGATTTGGAACAGGAAGATGTTCAGAAAGTAATGAGCCAGTTAAAAATCTCTGGCTACAATCGAGATGTTGTCAGGAATGTAAGTAATGCTGCTGAAAAAATTGGCAGACAGCAGATTTCAGAAGCAGTTGAAAAAACAGAAAAAGGAGATGACAGCTAATGGCACTGTATCATTTTTCAGTAAAGCAGGTGTCCAGAGGAAAAGGTCAGACAGTGGTTAATTCTGCAGCTTATATTTCGGGGCAGAAACTTTATAACGATTACTATGGACAGACACATGATTATACAAAAAAGTCTGGTGTAGTTTTTACAGAAATTTTGACACCAGAGTATGTGCCAGAGCGTCTGACTGATCGAGAGACACTCTGGAACGAGGTGGAGAAGATAGAGAAAGGGAAGAGGGCGCAGTTAGCCTATTCATTCGATATAGCGTTGCAAAATGAACTGACCCTGGATGAAAATATAGAACTGGCGAGAGAGTTCTGCCAGGAGCAGTTCGTAGCACGTGGCATGATTGTAGATCTGGCAGTTCATGAAGGAAAATCTAAGAATGAGGATGAACCAGATAATCCACATTTCCATGTACTTGCTCCTATCCGACCTATTACAGAAGAAAGCTGGGGCAACAAGCAGAAACGGGAATACGTTCTGGATGAAGACGGAAACCGGATAAAAGATGCCAAAGGAAACGATGTGTTCAATGCTGTTTCCACTACTGGATGGAATGATCCGGAACTTTTAAAGGAATGGAGAAGAGCGTGGACAGAGAAAGTGAACGAAAAATTCCGGGAATGTCACATGGCAGCAAGAATTGATCACCGCTCTTACAAAGAGCAGGGAATTGATCTGATTCCGACGATCCATGAAGGGTATGAAGTGCGAGCAATGGAGAAAAAGGGAATTAAAACAGTGATTGGGGAACTGAACCGAGCTATCCGGCAGTTCAACCAGATGTTTATTTCTCTGAAAGAATCCATTCAGTGGATGAAGACAGGGTATGAGGAAATGAAAGTCGAACTGGATCGCAGGCAGAATCCGACACTTCTGGAAAGCTTGCAAGATTATTATGATAAGAAAGTGCAGGGCAGACCACCGCTTCCAAATTTCTATGCGGAGATGAAACGGAGAGGGAAGAATCTCTCCAACTTACAGGAGTTTGCAAAATCCATCAATTACCTCCAGACTCATAAGATAGAGACAATGGAGGATCAGCAGGAAAGGATTGATGAACTGAATGGTGTGGTATCAGTCAGTAAAAAAGAAATTTCCGAAAAACGAGAACAGTTAAAGAAATTGGAAAATCTGCAAAAGATGGCAGAAGTAATAAAGACAAACCAGCCATTGATAGACGAGTACAACCATTTCTTTTTCCCGAAAAAACGAGAGAAATACTATCAGCAGCATAAGAAAGAAATCAATTATTATCGCAAATGTGAACGTGAACTGAAACAGCATTTGGATAAAGATGAAAAGGTGCCAACAGCCAGATGGAAACGCGAGAAAGAAGAAATCCGGTCTGTGATCAAAGAGCTGGAAGCAGATAATCAGCCTTATCAGGACGAACTTGCATTTGTAAAAAAGGTACAGAGTTGTGCAGACATTGCCAGACGTGACCGGGAAATGGCAGAAACAGATACCTCCGGGTGTTCAGAAGAAAAAAGGGAGAAGCAGGTGAAGTTCCCGGCATTTCACGCAGCCCAGACAGAAGTTAATCTTGAAGAAAAAAGTAAAGTAGAGCAACAGACGGTGAAGCAGACAGAGCAGAAACCGGAAAAGAAGACTTCTATTCGGAAACAACTGGCTGAAAAGAAGAAAGAGTGTGAAGAACGTGATGCAAAGCAACAGACAGTGAGGAAAAAACGGAACTATGATATGAGTTTATAGAAGTCTGTCAGTAGGACAGGCAGGAAAGGATGATGAAAATGCAGTATACAGAAGAACAGATTGCAAGAGCAAACCAGACCGATCTTGTGTCTTTTCTGAACGCACAAGGGGAACAGTTGGTGAAAAGTGGTAGGGAATACCGTTGGAAAAAGCATGACAGTGTAACGATATCCGGAAATCGATGGTATCGGCACAGTCAGGGCATGGGTGGTTATCCTGTGGATTTTGTGATGAAGTTTTATAACGCTACATTTCCGGAAACAGTGAAGATGTTGATCGGGGAAGAAGGCGAAGGCAGGCAGAAGTCCTGCCCCGTCCAAAGACTTTCGACTACCGGAAAAAAACGAGGATAATGAAAAAATCATAAAGTATCTGACAGAAAAAAGAGAGATTGAGAAAAAACTGGTGGAAGAATGGATTGACAGAGGTGATATTTACGAAGAAAAGAAGCATCATAATATTATATTTGTCGGCAGAGATGCAGATGGTATTCCAAGATATGCACACTGCCGGGGAACTGGTGAAATAAAATATCGTGGAGATGTAGCAGGTTCTGATAAATCTTATGGATTCAGTTACAGAGGAACGGATAGTCAGTTGTTTGTATTTGAAGCAGCCATTGATCTGCTTTCATTTATTCAGTTATTTCCAAAAGACTGGAAGAAACGCAGTTACCTAAGTCTAGGTGGAGTCTCCAGTGTGGCACTGATGACTTTTCTTTCTGAACGCCCTCAGATTACTTCTGTTTTCCTGTGCCTGGATAATGACCAGGCAGGGAATGAGGCTTGTGAGAAACTGGCAGGAGAAATTTCAGAAGGATACAGTGTAATCCGTCTGAAACCATCACGAAAAGACTGGAATGAAATTCTCTGTGATAAAAACGCTGACAGAAAGAAAGCAATTGCAGAAACACTCACAATTAAAGTATCAGAAACAGAAGATCTGGTGCCAATGTTGTGTTATGAAGACATTGAACAGACCAGTGTGGAATGGCTGTGGTTTCCTTATATTCCATTTGGAAAACTGACAATCATTCAGGGAAATCCGGGAGAAGGAAAAACTTATTTTGCAATGATGCTGACAGCAGCCTGTACCAACAGAAAATTATTTCCGAATATGGAAGATATCGAACCATTCAATGTAATCTATCAGACTGCGGAGGATGGCATGGGTGATACAATCAAGCCAAGATTGGTGGAAGCAGGTGCTGATCTAAGCAGGATTATGGTGATTGATGATCCGGAAGAAGCATTGACTTTATCCGATGATCGAATTGAAAAGGCAGTCAGGCAGAATCATGTGAGGCTTGTAATCATTGATCCGGTACAGGCGTTTATTGGAGCCGATGTGGATATGAACCGTGCAAATGAAGTGCGTCCGGTGTTTCGAAAACTGGGAATGATTGCAGAGAAGACCGGGTGTGCCATTGTGTTGATCGGACATCTGAACAAATCTTCCGGAACACAGAGCACTTATCGAGGACTTGGTTCTATTGATATCATGGCAGCAGTGCGAAGCTTGATTTTCATCGGGAAAGTAAGAAAAGATCCAACCACAAGGGTATTGATTCATGAAAAAAGCTCGCTAGCACCACCGGGGGAGACAATGGCGTTTAAACTGGGAGACGAAGAAGGTTTCCGATGGGCGGGAGCCTATGAGATTTCAGCAGATGAATTGTTAGATGGAAAAGAAGGAAAAGCAACAGAAACAAAGCTGGAGAGAGGGGCAAAGTTAATCAGGGAACTTCTTGCTGATAAAAAAGAAATTTCCATTAGGGAATTAGATGAAAAAGCAAAGGAACAAGGAATTTCAGGAAGAACAATGCGTGATGTGAGAAGTCGAATGAAGAATGAGTTGGAGTATCGAGTAAATGAAAAACAGAAAAACAGTATTCGATTAAAAGAATGATGGGTGGCAGAGTCATTGAAGAAAATATAAATTTTTATAGATACCCTATCTGCCACCTGCCGCCTGCCGGTGCATGAATACTCTCAAGTATCAGGAGTAAGTAAAAGTAGATTGACAGATAATATAGAAAAGCGTATTATAATAATAAGAAGTGGGATTTCCCACACAAATGCTTGCGTAGGAGGTGTTGGTAATGGAAGCAATGAAAGATTATGTTGCCCATCTGGATAACAAAAAAAGAATTACGCTCAGAGGAGCTGCTTATCAGTATTACAATGTAAAAGAATACGGAAATGGCTGCATTATTCTGGAACCTCGGGAACTGGCAGTGCCAGAGAGCATTTCAGCCAGAACTCTGGCAGATATGGATCGTGCAGTAAGTAACTTTAAGAGAGGCGATGTTTCCCCAGCTATTGACCTGTCAGATTTTTAAAAGGAATAAGAGATGAATTTTAATATACGAATGGGAATTCCTGAAATGCAGGAACTTTGGTTAGATCTGCAGGAGAAATATCGTTCCGGTAATATAAAAAAGAAGGAAGAACAGTTGTATAAAAAATGGGGAAAGGCTTTAAAGCTGTTGTCGGCTGATCCGGGTTATCCGAGTCTTCAAACCCATGAAATAGAGCCATTATCCAGACGTTATGGAATAAAAGTGTGGCAATCATATCTGGAAAATAAAACCAGTGGCGCAATGAGAATGTACTGGGTTTATGGACCAGACCAGAAAGATATTACAATTATCGGACTGGAACCACATCCGGAAGATAAGAAAAATGGCGCATACGACCGAATTTCACTGTCGGATTTGTAGAATAAAACTGAATATGGAACTAAAATACGAGCAGTTAGTCTATGAAAAATAGGTTAGCTGCTTTTTTCATGCAAAAAAGGAGGTGCCGTGTATGGGATATGCACGTAAAGATGTAGAGAAAACAAAGAAAATAGCAAAGAAATTTGTACGCTATCAAGAAGGGGCAGAGCTTTATAGCATTGGACTGACAAAGTTTCAGGAACTGGCGAAAGAAGCCAAATGTGAACTTCCAGTAAATTTACGACTAAAGTTGATTCATCCGCATAAATACGGGATTTTCTGTGGAAATATAGGTGAACCAATAGTCGTAAATACACACTAATAAAACCACACCATATTCTTCAAAAAGCTTGAAATTATGGGTATCTATATATTTAGCCTGAATTATTCACGGCTTTGCCGTGAAAGTGGCTGAAAGCCACATAGTTACTGTATTTTAACTGCATATTGCTTTTCACCTATTAAGTGAATAAAAAAAGAGCATCCATTTGTGGTAAAATTAAGGTGTCGAATCTCAAATAATACCAACAAAGGAGCTCTTTATGAGTATTGTAAACACCTTAACCCTTGAAAGCAATAGGCAAATTAAAATAAATTTTGATGGAGGTGATCTTTCCTCCGATGCAGGTCTCCTTTTGATAAAAGAATTCGCTGCAAAAATCGGCTTCACAAAGCTGATCAAAAAGAAGTTCAAGACGAATGATGAAGCTGTCCGGTTCCATAAGGACGCTGAAAATCTGTTACAGATGATCTATCAGGTCATCTCTGCATATTTTCAGGATGATTGTGCGGATGAACTGACTTTGGATCCTGTTTTCCTGGCTGTTCTTGGTAAGGAGAGTCTGGCATCACAGCCAACACTGTCAAGATTTTTCAACCGTATGGATGAAGATACTCTGGTACAGTTTAATGACATTGATAAAAAACTCAGAGATATCATCTATTCCATAAAACGCCCGGAGCATGTGCTTTTTGATTTAGACAGCACTCTTTTTGGTACTTATGGCAGGCAGGAAGGAGAAGGATTCAACTTCCATTATCAGGCGCATGGATATCATCCATTACTGTGCTACGACGGACTAACCGGAGATCTGCTAAAAGCAGAACTTCGTAACGGAACACTCCACTGTAGCAATGGAGCAGATAAATTTATGGAATCCATCTTTCAGGAATACCTGGAAAGAGGTCTTAAAACTTATCTTCGTGGCGACAGCGGATTCTCTTCTCCAAAACTTTATGAAACCTGTGAGAGTAATGGCTGCTCTTATGCCATCCGTTTAAAACAGAATTCCACACTCATTGCCCTGGCTTCAGATAAAGAGGAAGATTTGTACAAAGCCACTCAAAAGGATCAGATCAGCTATGCAGTAACTTATGGCGAATTTATGTATCAGGCAGGTTCATGGAAATATCCAAGACGTGTAGTTTTCAAAATCGAGAAACCATACGGACAGCTGACACACATGTACACTTTTATTGTTACAAACATGGATATGGAACCTTATCAGATTATCCAGTTTTATTGTGGCAGGGGCAAGATGGAAAACTTCATTAAGGAAAGCATATGACTTCTATGGAAATGCCGGGACGCGAAATGGGGCAGAGAGCGGCAGATCTTATTCTTGAAGATATAGAAGCTGCTAAAGATAATAAGCCAAGTGTTCAACATATGGTATTTGGTACGAAATTGATGGAGAGAGAGACGACATAAAATAAAAGAATCAGGAGAAGAAAAATGAATCAGAAGGATTTTAAGGACAAAAGCGAATTGCAGATTTTTCTGTCGTATTTTAAACCACACAGAAAACTGTTTTTCCTGGATATGGTGTGTGCATTGGCGATTGCAATGATCGATCTGGCATTTCCGTTTATTTCCAGATGGTGTATGTACAAACTTTTGCCGGATAACGCGTGGAGAACATTCTGGACGGTAATGGCGGTGGTGTTCTGTGCCTATATTTTGCGGTCAGTTTTTACTTATATTATTACCTACTGGGGACATACATTTGGTGTTCGGATAGAGACGGATTTCAGGCGTGATCTGTTTCAGCATATTCAGGAACTGAGTTATGCATATTTTGATAATGCCCGCGTGGGACAGCTGATGAGCCAGCTCACATCGGAACTTTTTGATATTACAGAGTTTGCACATCATGCGCCGGAGGATATTTTTATTTCTACGGTGACGATTATAGGTGCATTGATCATTATGTTTACGATTCAGTGGAAACTGGCACTGGTGATCGCGGTAACGATTCCGATTTTTCTCATTGTTGTGTGGAAATGCCGTTTTTCTATGCAGAACGCATCTCGTAATGTAAAAAAAGAAATGGCAGCGATCAACACAGATTTTGAATCTGGACTTTCTGGTCTTCGTACTGCAAAGGCATTTGCAAATGAAGAAAAAGAGCTTGACAAATTTGACTCTGCAAATTTAAGTTATCGCGATTCTAAAGCGGATTTTTACAGAGCTATGGGTCGATTTAATGCAGTAATGGAATTTTTTATGTGCATTCTTTCAGCAATCGTAATTGCAGTTGGAGGTGCCCTGATTATGTCGGACCAGCTGAATATTATTGATCTGATCACATTCAGCCTGTATGTTTCAACTTTTGTGAATCCAGTAAGAAAGCTTTCGACGACAGTGGAACTGATTGCGAATGGAACTGCCAGCCTACATAGATATGTGCAATTGATGAGAACAGAAGCGATGCTGAAAGATGCTCCGGATGCAGTAGAACTTCAGAAGGTAGAAGGAAAGATTGATATTGAGCATGTGGGATTTTCCTATGAAGGTGACCATGAGGTGCTCCAAGATGTCTCACTTCATATTGTTCCGGGTGAAACGATTGCGTTTGTCGGATCTTCGGGTGGCGGCAAGACAACACTCAGTCAGCTGATCCCGAGGTTTTATGATGTGACTGAAGGAAGGATTTCTGTTGATGGTGTGGATGTGCGCAAGGGACCCCAGGAATCTCTGCATAAAAATATTGGTGTGGTGCAGCAGGATGTCTTTCTTTTTGCAGACAGCATTGCAGAAAATATTCGTTACGGGAAACTGGATGCGACAATGGATGAGATCATCCGGGCCGCAAAGATGGCAGAGATTTATGATGACATCATGGAAATGCCAAAAGGTTTTGACACGAATGTTGGAGAGAGGGGAGTTCTTCTTTCTGGAGGACAGAAGCAGAGAATTTCTATCGCACGTATTTTCCTGAAAAATCCGCCGATTTTGATTCTTGATGAAGCTACTTCTGCATTGGACAGTGTGACGGAAGCGAAAATTCAGGAAACTTTTGAGAAACTAGCAGCTGGAAGAACAACGATTATCATTGCACACAGGCTGTCTACT
>OGEJ01000767.1_pt1 | contig 10192 bp, 10 predicted proteins | sample 1570701 | NCBI WGS metagenome assembly OGEJ01 (sample SAMEA2582140, study PRJEB24529) | metagenome | biome: Human gut stool | place: China | collected 2011
ATGCAGTTTTAGTATATCGTATGCCGGGTGACAATCCGACTGTTGTGCAGCAGCCGCAGGCGGATGTTCCATCTGTGATCAATGCGATCAGTATTATCGGGCCTGTAACATTAGAGAGCGAAACAGCAATCGTGAATGCGAGAAATATGTACAACTCACTTTCGGATGCAGACAAGGCTCAGGTAACAAATTATGACACACTGACAGCGGCAGAGGCAGCACTTTCTGCATTGAAGGCACAGCAGCCGGCTGATGCAGGTCAGCAGACTGACGGAAGCCAGCAGCAGGATCAGAGCCAGCAGCCAGACCAGAGCCAGCCACAGGATCAGAGCCAGCAGCCAGACCAGAGCCAGCTACAGGATCAGAGCCAGCAGACGGACGGAAGCCAGCAGGATCAAAGCCAGCAGACGGACGGAAGTCAGCCACAGGGATGATGAAAACAATTTAACAGATACAGGTCAAAGCAAAAAAAGCTCCTGCGTATTAACCAAGCGCAGGAGCTTTTTGCTGCCAATGGATTGATAAACGATCAATAACGTTTTATGGAAGGTTTAGGAGCTGCTGTAGTATTCGTTCCGGAAGAATGCTGCTTTGGATGTGAAACTTCTTTTACAGCAGTATTGTGGGCAGATACAGAACCTTTGCGTGGTACGCTGCAGCCTAACAGAACGCTGACTGCTTCATGCATTTCCGGATGTGCACGATAGGCTTCAATGATCGTCCGCTCAGAAGGTGTCACATGAAAATTCTCATTGCTGTCATAGCCGAATGCTTCAAGGATATCTGTGATATTATATAGATCGCAGAGTGTTAAAAGGATATCTGCGCTTGGATTTGCCTGTCCGCTTTCCCATCCGTAAATCGTTTTGGGAGCGGCGGTAAAAGAACGATCCTCTAACAGGATAGAAACATCATTTACAGACAGGTGATTCCGTTTACGATATTCTTTTAAAACTTTTGCTATATTCTGATTCCGCATATTGATCTCCGTTCTGTTGCATTTAAAGCAGCCAAAATGCTTTTTAATCGTATCATATCCCACCTCATTTTATCAGTCAATGAGTTCTTAATTGCAGAGAAAAATATAATTGCAATTCCTAAAGTTAAAGAATAGAATAAGAAAAAACAGATTTTTGTAGAAGAGGTGCGATAACATGGGAAAATCAAAAGTGACGGATTATATGATCCGGTATATTGAAGAAAACCGGATGGATGCAAAATCGCTGGCGGCACATGCGGGCATCGATGCAGGAAAATTGCGGAAGGATTATAAGGAACCGCTGGATGCGGAGGAATTTCTTTCACTCTGCGCATATCTTGGTATCAGACCGGAACAGGTACAGCGGATGCTGTGAACCACTATTTGCCTCCGACATAATTACGTGCAATGCGTAAACAGCATCAGGGTATAAATATCGGTAAGATGTACATACTGATCACATAGAGAACATGATATAAAAATGTTTGGAAATGGAGATTCGTATGAGCATGCAGACGGGAAAACAGAGTATTTGTTTTGAAACGCCGCCTTATATTGTAAGCAGCGCAAGTATTGTCGGGAAAAAAGAGGGGGAGGGACCTCTTGGAGCCTGTTTTGATCTGATTGGGGAGGATGATAAATTCGGGCAGGACACCTGGGAAGAGGCAGAGAGTACCCTGCAGAAAGAGGCTTTCGGAATGGCAGTCGGAAAAGCAGGACTGAAAAAAGAAGAGATCCGTTATCTTTTTTCCGGAGATCTTTTAGGACAGAATATTGCCACTTCGTTTGGACTCATGGATTACCAGGTGCCGCTCTTTGGCCTGTATGGTGCATGTAGTACCTGCGGCGAGGCGCTTTCCCTTGGAGCAATGTGTGTTGCCGCTGGATATGCAGATTACGTTGTGGCGATGACATCGAGCCATTTTGCCAGCGCCGAAAAGCAGTTCCGTTTTCCACTTGAATATGCGAACCAGAGGCCGATGTCTGCAACGTGGACGGTGACCGGAAGTGGTGCGTATGTGCTTGGAAAAAGAAAGAGCAATGCGTGTATTACCGGCATCACGACCGGAAAGATCATCGATTATGGCATTAAGGATTCCATGAATATGGGAGCAGCAATGGCACCTGCGGCAGCAGATACGATCTGCCAGAACTTAAAAGATTTCGGGCGCAGGCCAGAGGACTATGATCACATTATTACCGGGGATCTAGGCAGTGTTGGAAGGGAGATCCTGATCGATCTTTTGAAAAAAGAAGGATACGATATCAGTGAGATGCATTTAGACTGCGGTATGCTGATCTATGAGAGCAAAGCGCAGGGAACCGGGGCAGGAGGTTCCGGATGCGGGTGTTCTGCCGTAACACTTGCCGGGCATTTTTTAAAACAGGTCGAGCAGGGAAAATTACAGCGTATCCTGTTTGTGCCGACCGGGGCACTTCTTTCCACGGTGTCTTTTAATGAAGGAAAAACGGTGCCAGGGATTGCACATGGAGTCGTGATCGAACATGCAGATTAAAAGAGAGAAAGAGGTGTAGAATTATGGATTATATCAATGCATTCTGGGTTGGAGGGGCAATCTGTGCACTGGTGCAGATCTTAATGGAAAAAACAAAGATGCTTCCCGGAAGGATCATGGTGATGTTAGTGTGTCTTGGCGCACTGCTTGGGGCACTTGGGATCTACCAGCCGTTTATTGAATTTGCGGGAGCCGGGGCAAGTGTGCCGCTGCTTGGAAATACCCTGTTTAAGGGAGTGAAAGAAGCGGTGGACGAGTATGGATTTTTAGGAATTTTTTTAGGTGGACTAAAAGCAAGTGCCGCTGGTATTTCAGCGGCACTGATCTTCGCATATCTGGCAAGTATTATTTTTCAGCCTAAGATGAAGAAATAGATATTATAAATATTTTTTGATCTCTTCGATCAATGCGGCATATTCCTCATCGGAAAGAAATTTTTCGCCCGGATTCATGGCAAAAGTGCCGCCCCACTCGTAACCGTCTGTATATTTTGGAACGAGATGGAAGTGGAGATGATGGCCGGTATCACCGTAAGCACCGTAGTTGACTTTCTGCGGATGAAATGCCTTGTGAAGTGCTTCTGCCACATGATTAATATCTTCAATGTAAGCGGCGCGTTCCTCAGCGGTCAGTTCAGTGATCTCACTGACATGTTTTTTGTGAGCGACGATCACACGGCCTTTGTGGCTCTGCTCCTTGAAAAGATAAACTTTTGAACTTGGCAGTTCACAGATTTTAATACCAAACTGGGCGACTAATTCGCCCTCCATACAATATGCACAATTCTGATCCATAAGAAACCTCCCGTGTCTGTTTTTTTATTATTTAATATTGAAAAAAAGGTCTGCACAAATCATCGACCGGTGCAGACCTGATTTTTTTTAATTATTTCTGGTTGAAGTGAACAGCGAAACCTGCGATCTCGTCTTTTAAGTAAGCAACAGTAAGCTCACCTTTGTCATTGTATTTGAAAGAAGATTCGTCAAATACAAAACCACGTTTTTCAAGATGATAAATCGCGCGGTCTAAGTAGTTGGTCTGAATGCAGATATGACCATTGGTTCCGCGTCCCGGATTCTTCATCATTTCAATTAAAGAACCTACGAACATGGAGCTGTTTCCAACTTTTACATTCTCGCCAAGTAAGGTGGCGAATTTTGCAGACTCTGCAGCAGCTACTTCCTCAGAAGCGTTGTTAACACCTACATGTAACAGTTTGAATCCTAACATGGTAGAAACAGCCTCTTTTGTTAAAGCTGTAATGCCATCCCAGTCTTTTGCAGCGATCATGTCTTTGTTTACCATCCAGGAACCACCGCATGCGATGATCTTTTTGAAATCAAGGTAGCTTGTTAAGTTCTTTGCGTTGATACCGCCGGTCGGCATGAATTTCATCTTTGTGTAAGGAGCTGCCATGGATTTGATCATGGAAAGTCCGCCTGCAGCTTCTGCCGGGAAGAATTTCACAACGTCAAGACCAAGCTCGATTGCAACTTCTACGTCGCTTGGGTTAGAGCATCCAGGAGTTACCGGGATTCCTTTTTCAACACAGTATTTTACAACTTTTGGATTTAAACCAGGGCTTACGATGAATTTTGCACCTGCGTTTACAGCGCGGTCAACCTGCTCTGTGGTAAGAACAGTACCTGCACCTACTAACATCTCCGGGAACTGCTCGGACATGATGCGGATAGATTCCTCAGCAGCTGCTGTACGGAAAGTAACTTCTGCACATGGGAGACCACCGTCGCATAATGCTTTTGCTAAAGGTGCAGCATCCTCTACATTGTCAAGTGCGATAACCGGGATAATACCGATTTTGGAAAACTCTTCTAATACTTTGTTCATAATTCTTCTCCTTTATTTTGAATAATTTTAAGGTTCTTAAAATAGTTTCATAATATGAAACATTGTTTCATACAACGGTACAATAGTATTATAACATTACAAAATGCCTTGTCAATAATTTAGGGAAAGAAAATGTTGTATTTTGCAAAAAACAAAAATTTGACTTTTATTGGAATGTCATGTTATGATGTCATATGGTTTCATATAATGAAACAATAATGTGAATTATGAAACCTAAAAGACAGGTATTGGAAAAATAACTGATACCTTACATAGAATATGAGGTAATTATGGCAGAACAGAAAGAAACAAAAAATCCGGTGCAGTCGGCAGAGCGCATTTTTCAGGTAATGGAAATGCTGGCCGATCACGGTGAGATGGGACTGATGGAGATCAGCACAGCGTTAGGACTTCACAAAAGCACGGTACATCGCCTTCTGATGTCTTTAGTCTATATGGGATATGCAAAACAGGACGAGGTATCCCAGAAGTATATGCTTTCTTATAAAATAGTCAGCATGGCAGGAAAAATGCTTGACCGCATGGATATTTTACAGGTTGCAAAACCTTATATGGAGCGTTTGTCTGATATCAGCGGGGAAACAGTGCATTTAGTTCAGCGGGAAGGAAACAATATTTTATATATTTATAAAATAGAAGCAAAAATCGGTACGATCCGCATGGTGTCCCATGTGGGGATGGTCCATCCGATGTATTGCTCCGGTGTGGGCAAGGCAATCATGGCAGAACTTCCGGAGTCGGAAGTGAAACAGATCTGGAATGAGAGCATTATTGAAAAAAAGACGGAGCATACGATCACGGATTATGATGATATGCTTAGCGTATTAAAAGAAGCAAAAAAGAACGGTTATGCACTGGATGATGAGGAAAATGAAGAAGGTGTACGGTGTATTGCTGCAAGCCTCAGGGATTATCATAATGAAGTAAAATATGCATTCAGTATTTCCGGACCGACCAGCCGGATGACGCGGGAACGCGTGGAGGAGTTAGCTGTGGATGTCAGAAAAGTACAGGAAGAATTATCCATGGAATTAGGCTGGTATAGAAAATAGCAGAGATGGTCATACTATCCTTGAAAAGGTGATGGTTCAGAGAGCTTTTGAACCGTTACAAATAATTTCTTGTAAAGTAAAGGAGAAGAATGACCATGAAAAAGTTTAAAATGCTTGCGGCATGCCTGGTGCTTACATTGTCTCTTAGCGCACTGACCGCATGCGGCACAAACAGAAACAACACAAATACCAATAACAGTGGTAACAATCCGGCAGCCGGTACAGAAAACCGTGTCAATGAAAACACAAATAACGGTAGCAATAATACCGAAAATGGTATGAATGATACCAATGTGAATGGAACAAATGGTACCGTGAATGACACGGATACGAACGGCACAAATACAAATAACACAAACGCGAATGGTGCAGACACAGACGGTGGTGCTGTTGTGGATGATGTGGTGGATGGCGTCGGCGATGCTGGCAAAGACATTATTGACGGTGTGGAAAACGGCGTGGATGACGCGACCGGAAACAATAATAACGGTAACACAACGGATAACAGTGCAAGATAACGGATGAGAAATTTCCGGGTATGGCCTTTTTGTGAAAGGGCTGCCCGGATTTTTTGTGTCAAAAATCCTTAAATAAAAATGAAATCTTTCTGATTTTCTTGTGATTGCAGATGTTTTGCGGTACAATGTCTTAAATAAGTCTGCTTTGGGCAGAGATATGGAAAAATTCAGGAGCGTATTCAGATGAATAATAATGATTATAGAGAAATAACTGAGGATGATGTAACAACCGTATCCACAGATCAGAAAGAGGAAATGAACGGACAGGAAAGCGTTAATGATACCCCTGACGTGTCAGAAAATGAAAAGGAGACCGTGCAGGCGGAAGTGACAAATTCAGACGCATCGGATGAAAAAGAGCCGGAGTATGAGGATATCTGCTACATCTGCCGCAGACCGGAGCATATTGCAGGAAAGATGATAAAGATCCCGAACAACATCTGTATCTGTCAGGACTGTATGCAGAAAACGTTTGACAGTATGAACCAGACCGGATTTTCCATGGATGATATGCTGAACATGAATATGGGAAAAATGCCAAATATCAGCATGATCAATCTTTCAGATCTGCAGGGGATGCAGGGATTTATTCCGAATAACCAGAAAATCAAAAAGAAAAAGCCGAAAGAAAAGAAAGAGCCGGTACTTGATATCAAAAAGATCCCGGCACCACATAAAATCAAGGCATCGTTGGATGAGTACGTAGTTGGACAGGAGCATGCAAAGAAAGTCATGTCCGTCGCTGTTTATAATCACTATAAGAGGATCGCATCCGATGAGAAGGACGGCATCGAGATTGAAAAGTCCAATATGTTAATGATTGGACCGACCGGTTCCGGTAAGACTTATCTGGTAAAGACACTTGCAAAGCTTTTAGATGTGCCGCTTGCCATCACAGATGCGACGTCCCTGACAGAGGCAGGGTATATCGGTGATGACATCGAGAGTGTTGTCAGCAAACTGCTTGCAGCAGCGGACAATGATGTTGAGCGTGCGGAACACGGTATTATCTTTATTGATGAGATCGACAAAATCGCAAAGAAACGCAACACCAACCAGCGTGATGTCAGCGGAGAGTCCGTGCAGCAGGGAATGTTAAAACTGTTAGAGGGTGCGGAGGTAGAAGTCCCTGTCGGAGCCAGCAGCAAGAATGCCATGGTACCCATGACGATGGTCAACACCAAAAATATTCTGTTTATCTGTGGAGGTGCGTTCCCGGAGTTAGAGGATATCATTAAGGAACGCCTCAATAAATCCGCATCGATTGGTTTTAAATCCGAGCTTAAGGATAAATACGACCAGGATGAAAATATTCTGCAGAAGGTGACCATAGAGGATGTGCGCAAATTTGGCATGATACCGGAATTCTTAGGACGTCTGCCGATCATGTTTACCTTAGAAGCGCTCACAGAAGATATGTTAGTGCGCATCTTAAAGGAACCGAAAAATGCGATCTTAAAACAGTACCAGAAACTGCTTGCCATGGATGAAGTCAGACTCGAATTTGAGGATGACGCACTGATGGCGATCGCAAAGCAGGCAAAGGAAAAGAAAGTCGGTGCGCGTGCACTCCGTGCGATCATCGAGGATTTTATGCTCGATATCATGTATGAGATTCCGAAAGATGACAATATCGGTATGGTAACCATTACGAAAGAGTATGTGGAGAAAAAGGGCGGACCGCTCATTACCATGCGAGGCTGTGCACAGATTGCTGCTGTTGAATGAGACGATGAAAGAATGATTCTGAAATGGGGAAAAATCTTTTTTACAGACTGAGAAAAAGATTTTTCCTCATTTTGAATTTGAAGAATATGGTAAAAAAGTGTTCAAACTATGATTAAGTATGGTACAATAGTACTAATCGAAAAAATGGAGGAGTGAAAATAGCAAAAGAGAAAAGAGAAAAAAGAAAAAAATAAAAAAGCAGGAAACAAACAGGGCATACAGTTTCAGATCCAGAGCAAGATCGGTGCCTCCATTATCGTGGTTATGGCAGTGATCGCTGTACTGGTAGTAGTGGTGGTTTACAACCTGCTGATCAAAGCCAACAACACAGAGTTGCAGCAGGATTCTGAAGCGATATCACTTCAAGTGGAAAAATATTTTTCACCGTTTGAACGCATGGTAAAACAGCTTGCACTGGATGAAGATGTGCAGACAATTCTGACCACTACCAAAGCTGGACAGAAAATGACAGAGAACGAGGTATATCCAGCGGTACTAAAGAAGCTTGTTGCGGTGGCAGGACTTGACACGGAAAATATTCAGGGTGTATTCACGGCGGATTTGGACAGTAATGCATCCATTACATCAGCAGGCGGTATTTCCGGCGATGATTATGACTGTACGACCCGCACATGGTACAGCTGTACGCAGACAGGAGAAACTATGCTGACAAAGACCTATGTTGCTGCAAGTACAGGAAAAACAATCTTAAGTGCGGTAACACCTGTATTTGACGAGAAAGATACGGTTGTCGGTGTCGTTGGAATAGACATAGGGCTGGACACAGTCATGAATATGATGGGGAATTATACGATCGGTGCAAATGGATATTCCATGCTGTTGACAAGTGATGGAACTTTTGTATATCATCCGAATGCAGATCTGATTGATACTATGATTCAGGATATGAATATTTCAGACAGTGTAAGCACTGCGATCAGCAATCAGTCAGAACAGCTTTTGAAATATAAGGTAAACGGTGAACAAAAAATGGAAGACAGCAAGAAGCAGATGGCACAGATGCGTGAGGCAATGGACAAAATTCAGGAATCCTCGAAACAGGTTGTCGGTGTCATCAAGGCAATTAAAGATATTGCAAGCCAGACAAATCTTTTATCATTGAATGCATCTATTGAAGCTGCACGCGCAGGTGAGGCGGGCAAAGGCTTTGCAGTGGTTGCAGGAGAGATCGGCGGTCTTGCAGATGAGAGTGCCGATGCGGCAAATACGACACGTAACCTGATCAACGTATCACTCGATGAGATTGAAAAGGGAAATACGATCGTAAATGATGTCATTGCATCTTTGGACAACGCAGTAGAGCGTGTTCGTATTGCAAACGGAATGATTCAGGAGACAGCACAGGTGGCAGATGTCCAGACGAAGAGTATCGACCAGATCCGTGACGGCATCAGGGATATGTCACAGGTGGTTTCTGATAACTCTGCTATGGCAGAGGAGACTTCAGCAACAAGTGAGGAGCTGGCAGCACAGTCAGTTAAATTAAATGAACTTGTACAGAAATTCGAATTAGAATAATATTTGTGGTTCTAAAATAAAAAATTCCGGCATCTATTTAGTAATTGAATAGATGACCGGAGTTTTTTTATTTATGGCGGATTGCAGGGAACAGGTGTATTCTGACGAATTTTTTGATTTTATTGTATCTTATGAGGAAACGAATGAACAGACGATCGCAGGGTCGTGTATCCAGAGAATTGATGAAGGATATGATATTTTTTATTATCCAAGGGAGGGACTGCCTCCGCTTAGTGTAGGCAGTTATTCTTATTCAGAGATTCCAAAGTGTTATGGGCTGTTGGATCAGACTGCACTTGAGGTGTCCGGTATTTTAAAAATGCAGAACCAGCCCGTTCTCGCCTTAAAGGGAAGAGGTGTATTGATAGGTTTTATTGATACCGGTATTGATTATACAAATCCGGCATTTCGATACAGTGACGGGAGCAGCCGGATCGTCCGTATCTGGGATCAGACCATACAGGATGGAACGCCGCCTGTTGGTATTTTGTATGGAGCAGATTATACAAGAGAACAGATCAATGCGGCATTGCTTTCGGAAAATCCGTATGATTTGGTGCCGTCGCGTGATATGAACGGACATGGCACATTTCTTGCAGGAGTGGCATGTGGAAGTGAGAGTGAAAACGGTGACTTTATCGGGGCGGCGCCGCAGTCTGAGATCATCATGGTAAAGTTAAAGGAGGCAAAACAGTATCTTCGGGATTTCTTTTTTGTGAAAGACGGCGTTCCGGCATATCAGGAAAACGACATTATGATGGCGGTTTCCTATTTAAATGGAGTTGCAAATATTTTAAATCGTCCGCTTGTCATCTGTGTGGCACTTGGAAACAGTGCAGGAAGTCATGCAAGCGAGGGATTTCTGCCATCTTATCTGAATTATATCTGTGGAAGAAGAAAGCGTGTGGTCGTGACTGCAACTGGAAATGAGGCCAATGCAAGACATCATTTTCAGGGGCGTATCATTGGAGAGATGGAACATGAGGATGC
>OGEJ01000768.1_pt1 | contig 10182 bp, 8 predicted proteins | sample 1570701 | NCBI WGS metagenome assembly OGEJ01 (sample SAMEA2582140, study PRJEB24529) | metagenome | biome: Human gut stool | place: China | collected 2011
TGACTACGGATGATGTGATCAGACATTATGATGTAACAGGAAAGGCATGTCCGAAATATTATGTGGAAAATGAGGCTGCATGGGAGCAGTTTAAGTCGGATCTTGTCGATTACATAGAGACCAACGGTATTGCAAAAACAGAGGAAATACAGTAAAATGGGTGTATCAATTATGTCGAAGGAAGCAGTATGATAGAGAAATATTACGAAGCATTACAAAAAAGAGAAAACCTCCGCGAAAACCTTGTTGGGCTGCGTGCCCAGATCAAAGATGAGGCGGCAAAAGAGCAATTTGTATCGATGATCGGGGATGGCGGATTGCTGTTAGAATTATTAGAGGAAGAAGATCCAAAGGTGCGCAAAAATGTGGCGATGATCCTTGGGGAACTGGAATGGATGGGGGCTGCAGATGCACTTGTTACGGCATATGAAAGGGAGCAGACTCTTTTTGTAAAAAGCACGTATTTAAAGGCACTTGCTTATCTTGACATTACGGCATATCAGGAACGGTTCAAAACGAGAATGGAAGAACTTCTTTCTTATACCCCGGCAGCAGAAGAAAAAAAGCATATTGATGAGGAAGTCCGCGCACTTGGCAGACTGTTGGAAAAGGCAGAAGAAAGCACAGACCACACTTTTACGGGATTTAAAAACCCGCATGAGATGCTGCTGCTGACGGGACATGCGCGTACGGATGTGACATTAAAGGAAATCGGGGTACTTCCGGCGGATATCCGGAGAAAAACGGCGAAACATCCGCTTGGAGTGGCAGTGTATACAAAGGATGTACGCGCTATGGCGAACCTTAGAACTTACCGTGAACTATTGTTTCCAATTCGTTTAAAACAGGAAGCAGAACAGGCAGAAGTGCTGGCGGATGAGGTGTGGCAGAGCGGTATTGGGGATTTCTTAAAGGAGTGTCATAAGCAGGGTACGCCGTTTCGGTTCCGCGTGGAGATCCGGGCTGATATGGAGAATGACAAAAGAGCTTCTTTTGCGAAAAAGTTCGCGATACAGTTAGAGCGTGTGTCGGCGAGATGGCTGATCAATTCGACCGGTGATTATGAGACAGAGATTCGTCTGATAAAGAAAAAAGATGGAAGTTTTGCACCATTTTTAAAATTGTATACCATTCCGATGCGACGTTTTTCCTACCGGAAAAATGTGGTGGCGGCATCTATCCAACCGTCACTTGCAGCGATGCTTGTATCGCTGGCAAAACCCTATCTGAAAGAGAACGCACAGATTTTAGATCCGTTTTGCGGAGTCGGCACGATGCTTATTGAGAGGGACATTGCACAACCGGCAAGAGAAAAGTACGGAATCGATATTTTTGGACCGGCGATCGAAGGCGCAAGGGAGAATGCCTCATTAGCAGGGGAAAAGATCAATTTTATCCATAGAGATTATTTTGATTTTAAACACGATTATCTGTTTGATGAGATTATTACCAATATGCCGGTGAGGGGCAGACAGTCGCGCGGTGAGATGGATGCACTTTATGCTTCCTTTTTCGAAAAATCAAAAGAAATCTTAGCACCGGGTGGAGTAATGATTTTTTATTCGAATGAAGAAGGCATGGTAAAGAAACATCTTCGTTTACATTCAGAATACAGGCTGATACAGGAATTTGTGATTTCGGAAAAGCGTCATTTTAGTCTGTATATCGTTGGAATAAAGGGGTAGAGGGAAATGGCATTTTTGAGCAGGAAGAAGGAAGAGGATGCTTTGAAATCAGAACAGGTACTTTTGGATGCAACACTGATGCAGAATCTGCAGGATCGGTTTTGCGACGCAAATAACCTGTATATAAGATGTCTTGACAAAAATCGCACGGAAGTGACGAAGACATATGGTTCAAAGGAAGAACTTGAGTATCTGGGCAGTGTGATCGACATGGACAGACATATCGGACTGTTAGAGAGGCTGTTAAACAGCAGGATCGAAAGTGTGATCGAAGAGGATTGTGGGGCAGACGGGATCCGGATGTGTGGAGTGGCAGTAAAGGTAAGTGGAGAGGTGTCTGCGATCTGGATCGTGACCGGCGTTATGGAAGATGCCGGCTGCGATGTGCCAGATTATATTATGCGGACAACACCGGAACGCTATTATAAGTCGATCGAGTTTTTAGAGACGCTGTCAAAGCAGATGTTTGCCGTCAAATTAGAAGAACTTTTGGCGCAGGAGGCATTTTTAAAGAGCCGGGAGTCGGAAATACAGATGGAGACGGAATTAAAACGCAATGAGGCGATGACGGCAATCGTCCGTATGCTCGAGTCGGAGGAGGGTTTTGATAAGATTGTTCATGATATCTTAAAAGAAGCATGTGAGTATCTTGGAATTTCAGCGGCTGTTTTATTCCGGGAAAATATAGACGGCACGACGGTCAACATGATCAGCGAGTATTGTTCTGCGGGAAGAGAATCACGGATGGAGGCATCACAGAACATTTCAAAAGAAGAACTGCCATTTTTTAATGGAAAACCATATATGATTTCGGCAGATTCAATGATGCCGGAAGCGTTCCGCAGAATGTTTGAAGTACAGAAGATGAAAGCCGGGTTATTCCTTCCAATCGACGTCAGCGGGAAAACGGGAATGTACGTCTGCTTTTGCGAGGATGAAAAAGAGCGCATCTGGGACGGCGGAGAAATCAAGTTTGTCAATGATGTCCGAAGAATCATACAGACGATTCTGGTAAAACGCATTGCAAAAAATTCACTTGCCAGTTCGTATGCATCGTTAGAAGCAATCCTTGAAAATGTGGGATGTGGGATCTATGTGATGGATACACAGGAAAATACGATCCTGTATACAAACCAGCACTTTCGTAAAGCATTTGGGGAAGATGTGCGAAGTGCAGGTATTGAGGAATGTTTAAGACAGGGAGCGCAATCGGAGGACAGCCTGTATTTCAGGGAGGTTTATTCGAAAGAAGAAAACCGCTGGTTTGATCTGCACAGTACAAGGATTAACTGGGTGGATGGAAGAAAGGTCCTTTTGTGTACCATTTATGATGTGACAGACAAAAAGCTGTATCAGCAGAAGATTGAGCGTCAGGCAAACAATGATTTCCTGACCGGATTGTATAACCGGATGCGCTGTGAACAGGATTTAGAGCGTTATATCCGTCAGACGAAGGAGTTTGGCGGTGAGGGAGCGCTGCTTTACATCGATCTGGATGATTTTAAACATATCAATGACGGACTCGGTCATCAGTATGGAGATGTGCTGCTTAAGAATATTTCCGGCAGTCTGCAGAGAATTCCCGGTGTGGAGAATAACTGTTACCGTATGGGTGGTGATGAGTTCATTATCATATTGGCGCATCATCATATGGCGATGCTCCAACAGATCTTAGATGAGATCAAGGCGCTGTTCACGAAACCGTGGATGCTAAAAGGGACGGATTATTACTGTACGATGAGTATGGGAGTCGTTCGCTTCCCGGCAGACGGGGATACGGTGGAAGAATTGATCAAGAAAGCCGATATTGCACTTTATTCTGCAAAATGTGCAGGAAAGAACCGTATCGAGTTTTATGATGACAACGTGGAGTCCACCTCTTACAAACGGCTTGACCTTGAAAAAAACATGCGCAATGCCACACGAAATGCTTTCAGTGAATTTGAGGTATATTTCCAGCCGATTGTAAATATTACAAAAGAGGGAAATCCATGTGCCGGTGCGGAGGCACTGATCCGCTGGAATTCCGGCGAACTCGGTCTGATCCCGCCGGCAGATTTCATTCCGCTTGCAGAGTATTTAGGCCTGATCAATCCGATCGGAGAATTCGTCCTGCGGGAGGCATGTATCCACTGCAAATACTGGAATGATATGGGACACCCGGAGTATAAGGTGAATGTCAATCTGTCTGTCGTACAGCTTTTACAGAACGATATTGTGGAGCGGATTGCGCGTGTGATCGAGGAGACGAGGATCACCCCACAGAATCTGACTCTGGAAGTGACGGAAAGTCTTGCAGTCAACGATATGAGCCGCATGAAACGGATCCTTGCGGATATCAGGCATCTTGGTGTGCGTGTTGCTCTCGATGATTTCGGTACGGGATATTCATCTTTAAACCATATCAGGGAGATGCCGATCGATGTCATAAAAATCGACCGCTGCTTTATCATTGATATCGGAAAAGATGATTTCTCCAATGCATTTGTAAAAATGGTCGGAGAACTTGCAACAGCGATCCATGTGAATGTCTGCGTGGAAGGTGTGGAAACAAAATAACAGTTAAATCCACTAATTTGGTCAATGGTTCAGCTGATCCAGGGGTTTTATTTTGGAAAGCCGATGAAGGCGGAGATGTTTGAAAGACAGTACCTGTAAAAATTATATGTGATAAAAAATATATCATTGTTCTCTTGAAATATCAGGGGCATAGTGATATAATTTTTTATAGAAATTTAATATTTCTAAAGAAAAAATTAAAAGGAGAAAGAGTTTATGAATTCAGATTTCAGTTTCAAAAAGTTTCAGTGGAAAAAGATCATCGCATTTGCACTCTGCATGTTGATGCTGGTTCCACAGACAGCTGTAATTGCATCGGATAATGCAGCAAAGATGGAAGTTGTGGTTAATGCAAAGGGAAGCAGCAGTGGAAATGCCTATTATGTGGGAAGTGTAACAAATGATGATTATAGTTTTGTTTATACTGGAAAGGCAATCAAACCGGTTGTTTATGTAAAAGTAGCAAGTTCTGAGAATTATAAATACAAAACTTTAGCTAAAAATTATTATACGGTAAAATGTGGAAAATTTAATTCTAAAGGTAAATTCAAGGCGACTTCAGCAAAAGCAGTTGGAGTTTATTATGCACAGATTTCATTTAAAGACAAATATAAGAATATTACTCCACAGTATGTGAGATTTGAAATCAGACCGCAGACGGTCAAGATCAAAAGTATAAAAGCAAAAGGTCGGAAAGCAACTGTTAGATGGAATAAGCTGGCAAAGTCTGCTGTAACAAAATATGAGGTTGGAGTTTCAGCAAAAGCTGTTTATAAAAATGATCAGCATACAGATGAGTATGTTTACGGAAAATACGTTAAAAATACGGCTTCTTCTCATAAATTCAGCAAGATGGGAAGCGGAAACAAAAATTACGTGCGTGTACGTGCATATAAGGAGGTAAAATATTATACACCTTGGGGGTATCAGAAGGAGAATACTCTTTATGGCGACTGGTCAAAAGCTGCAACTGCAACTTTCAAATAATCACAAATAGGGATTAAGGACTGCCAGACAGGCTGCTGTCTGACAGTCTTTTTGCTTCTTGATAATAATTTGGATGTGAAGTGTGCAAAATGCTTGTATGCGGAGTAAAAAGATGAAATTAAATGAAAAAATAAACCAATATCTTGCAGAGGGATGCTTTTTTGGACTGATGATTGTGGCTCCACTGTATTATCATTTTGGATATTTTGATATGATAGAGGCAAAGGCGGAGGTATTCCGTCTGGTTATTTATATTGTATTTATGATAGAGATTGTGCTTGCAGTTGCAGAAGTAGTGCGAAAACGAAAAATTACAGGTATAGCAGATTTTTGTGCGCTGGATTATGCAATGTGTGTGTTTGCCATAGCGGTTTTTATTTCGTGGCTGTCTGCGAAAAATAAGCTGGCGGCTTTTTTGGGCAATCAAGGGTGGAGCACTGGAGCATTGCTGTTGATCGGCAGTGTTTTGTGTTATTTTGTAATATCGCGTTATCTGCCGGATAACCAGAATTTGTGGCTGCCGGTGCTGACCGTTAACGTGGCGATATTTTGTATGGTAATCTGTAACGGAATGGGGAAGGATACATTATCCCTGCATGAAAATATCAGACCGGATCAGTGGTATCAGTATATGTCTACTTTAGGGCAGACAAATGCAGTGATGGGATATATAGCACTTGTTTTTCCTACTTTTGCAATATTTTTCATTGCAAGCAGTCAGAGGAGCTCAGCTGTTTTGTATAGCATTGTCGTAGTGCTTGGAGAGATGTCTGTGATATTATGCGGTAGTGATGGTATTTACATTGCGATTGGGGGATGTATGTTTTTTCTTCTTCCGTTTGTGTGGAAAGAAAAGAAACGTATGATAAGGTTTCTTGAGATGATGGCAGCTTTTGGAGCCTGCATTATGGTAATATGCAAACTGGAGGTGTTTTGGGACAGGCTAGACCATATAGAAGGAATGGCGCGTTTCCTGATACATATGCCTATAGGTGAAGCATTATGCGGCGGTGCTGTCATTTTGGCAGTGGCTGTAATCTTTCTTATGGAGAAACATCCGAAAATCTGGAGGGCAATGCTCTGGGGTATTGAAGCCGGAATGGGTGCGGGAGTTATGCTTGTATTTGTGAACACGGTGAAACAATATCAGAAATTTGAAAACTGGGGTAGTGGGCGCAAATATTTGTGGGAGTATAGTTGGAATTTGTTTTGTGGTTTTTCATGGAAAGATAAATTGTTTGGCGTAGGGCCTGACATGCTTGGCAGTTATTATGAAGATTGTTATGAATATTTTGAAGAAACATTTCTAACCGCGCACAGTGAATTTTTGCAGTATCTTTTGACGATTGGAATGGTTGGGGCAGTGGCATGGATCGGAATCTGTGCTGCGATTGTTTATACATATTTCAAATATCGCACGGAAGAAACGCTGACTGTGGCGTACTTTCTACCGTTGGCGGCATATTTTATGCAGGCGATGATTATGAATCCGCAGCCGCTTACACTTGCGGTTGTCTGTGTGATATTGGCATGTTTTCGCAGATCAGTCGAGAAAAGCCGCAAAAATAGTACAGAGAAATGATTTTAGAATAATTAAAACAGTTCCAAAAATTAAAAAAATAAATAAATTTGAACTTCAAAGTATTTACATTTTATGTTCTTCGTGTATAATACAAATCGTATTCAAGGAGGAAAGTAAAATGGATTTTGAAAAAGTAAAAGAGATCATTGTTGATTCATTAAGTTGTGATGAAAGTCAAGTTACAATGGAAGCAAATTTAAAAGATGATTTAGAAGCTGATTCTTTAGATGCTGTTGAATTAATTATGCAAATTGAAGAAGAATTTGAAGTAGAAATTCCAGATGAAGTTGCTTCTAACATGAAAACTGTTAAAGATATCGTAGATTATATTGAAGCAAACAAATAGTAAAGAGGTGTCGCTGAGGCGACTATATATTTTATAATAAGCTTTGAATTTCAAAGCTTATTATTTTACTATATGCTTTGAACTTCAAATAAAGGAGAATGCTATGAAATTAGATTTTATTAAACAAATTATGAGTGAGTTTGATCAATCAAATGTCACTAAAATGAAAGTAGAAATAGATGATTTAAAAATAGAATTAGAAAAAGAAAGTGAAAAAGTTGAATATGTAAAACCATTAGAAAAAGAAAATAAAATGGTTGCAGAAGTAAACACTAAAGAGCCTACAGGTACGCCTGTAAAATCACCAATTGTAGGTGTTTTCTATGGTGCAAGTTCACCTGAAAGTGATCCGTATGTTACTGTTGGAAAGACAGTTAAAAAAGGAGATATTGTTTGTATTATTGAAGCAATGAAGGTGATGAATGAAATTAAGGCACCATGTGATGGAACGGTTACATCAATTCTTGTAGAAAATGAAGCGCTTGTAGAATATGATCAAGCTTTAATGGTTATTGAAGAAAATGTTTAAAAAGATATTGATTGCTAATCGCGGTGAAATAGCCGTTAGAATTATTCGTTGTTGTAAAGAAATGGGAATTGAAGCCGTTGCTGTTTATTCTTCAGCAGATGCCACTTCTTTACATGTTCAATTAGCAGATGAAGCTTACTGTATTGGACCTGCTAAAAGTAGTGAGAGTTATTTAAATATGGAAAATATTTTATCAGTAGCTACTTTATCAGGGTGTGATGCAATTCATCCTGGATTTGGTTATTTATCTGAAAATTCGACGTTTGCCAGACTTGTTGAAAAATGTGGTATGACTTTTATTGGTCCAAGTGGGGATGTGATTGATCAAATGGGGAATAAAAGCGTTGCTCGACAAATGATGATCGAAGCAGGAGTTCCAGTTGTTCCTGGAAGTGATGGCAGTATTGAATCTGTCAGTCAAGGAAAAGAAATTGCTAGAAAGATTGGTTATCCGGTTTTAATTAAAGCTTCTGCCGGTGGTGGTGGAAGAGGTATGAGAAAATGTTTTAAGGAAGAAGATTTTGAAAATGCTTATTTAACAGCTAAAGCAGAGGCAAAGGCTTGTTTTGGTGATGATGATATGTATATGGAAAAATTGATTTTAAATCCTAAACATATTGAATTTCAAATTTTAGCTGATCATTTTGGTAATGTTATTCATTTAGGAGAAAGAGATTGTTCAATTCAAAGAAGAAACCAAAAGATGATGGAAGAATCTCCAAGTAAAGCTTTAAGTCAAGAGCTTCGAGAAAAGATGGGAAATGATTCTATCAAAGCAGCTAAAAAAGTAGGATATGTTAATGCAGGAACGATTGAATTTGTTTTAGCACCGGATGGAAAATATTATTTTATTGAGATGAATACGCGTATTCAAGTTGAACATCCAGTAACAGAGATGGTAACGGGGGTTGATTTGGTTCGTGAACAAATTAGAATAGCTGCACATTTAAAATTGAATTATAAACAAAGTGATATTGAATTAAAGGGACATGCCCTTGAATGTCGAATCAATGCTGAAAATCCTCAAGAAGGTTTTAGACCTTCACCAGGGATTGTTAGTAGTTTACATATTCCAGGAGGTTTTGGGGTACGTATTGATACAACTTTATATCAAGGTTATCAAGTGTCTTCTCATTATGATTCAATGATTGCTAAGGTAATCGTTCATGGAAGAAATCGTATTGAAGCAATTCGTAAAATGCGTAGGGTCTTAAGTGAATTAGTGATTGATGGTATTGATACGAATCAAGAATTACAGTATTTGATTTTACATGAAAGTGATTATGTCAAAGGAAATTTTGATACAAGTTTTATTGAAAAACATTTAGATGAGTTGGTGAATGAAAGATGATGGAACAGTTATTTAAGGAAAGAAAAGAAAAACTTCATTTATTTAAGTCATTAAGAAAAAAAAGAGAAAATGAAAGAAAAGAAGTTCCTGAAGGACTTTATACAAAATGTCCAAAGTGTAAAGAATTGATTCTTACAAGTAAACTTAAAAAAAATATGTCAGTTTGTCCTCATTGTGGAAATCATTTAAAGATCACTGCTTATGAAAGATTAGAAATGATTTATGATCAAGGAAAATATAAAGAACTCTATAAAAGTACACAAAGAGTAAATCCTTTAGAATTTCCCGGATACGATGAAAAATTAGAATTTCTACAACAAAAAACAGGTTTAAATGAAGCTGTTGTTGTAGCAAGTGGAAAAATAAATGGGATAAAGGTGATTACTTGTGTGATGGATTCACGTTTTTTAATGGGTAGTATGTCTTCTATTGTAGGTGAAAAAATCACGAAAGCTATTGAACATGCAACCAAAAGAAAGTATCCACTCATTATTTTTACAGCTTCAGGAGGCGCTAGAATGCAAGAAGGAATTTATTCCTTAATGCAAATGACAAAAACCTCCGCAGCTCTTGCTAGACATCATCAAGCAGGTTTACTTTATATTTCCTATATTACCCATCCAACAACAGGAGGAGTAACCGCTAGTTTTGCAATGCTTGGAGATATAATAATCTCTGAACCAGGAGCAATTTTAGGATTCGCAGGTCGTAGGGTAATTGAAAATACAATAAATCAGAAATTACCAGAAGACTTCCAAAGTGCAGAATTTATGCTAGAAAAGGGATTTGTAGATGATATTGTAGATAGAAAAAATTTAAAAAATTATTTATCAAGAGTGCTTAAATTACATGGAATATAAAGAAAAGAATATCTAAAGGTGGTGATAGATGTTGAAGGATAAAAAGAATGAAGTATGGAATATTGTAGAGATAGCAAGAAATAAAGAAAGACCAAACGTACGATTTTATATAGAAAATATTTTCGATGATTTTATTGAATTCCATGGTGACAGAAATTTTGCTGATGATAAGGCTATTGTTGGTGGTATTGCATCTTATATTCAATATATGAATCCGGGATTATTACTTGCTACTCCTATTCATGCCTTCATTACTTTCCTTATGTATTTTACAATAGAGAAT
>OGEJ01000769.1_pt1 | contig 10173 bp, 3 predicted proteins | sample 1570701 | NCBI WGS metagenome assembly OGEJ01 (sample SAMEA2582140, study PRJEB24529) | metagenome | biome: Human gut stool | place: China | collected 2011
AAACTGGCTGTGCTTTTGTGTCTGAACTAGCCAGTGTGAAAGCTGTACCAGCAGATATCGTTATCACTACAAATGGTGGGTATCCATTAGACCAAAACGTATATCAAGCTGTAAAAGGTATGACCGCTGCCGAAGCATCTTGTAAAAAAGATGGTGTGATTATCATGATTGCCGCTTGTAATGATGGTCATGGTGGGGAATCTCTATACGAAAATCTTAAAAATGCTAAAACACCTCGTGAATTACTAGACCGCATTGCTAAGGTGCCTCGTAATGAAACAATTCCAGACCAATGGGAAATGCAAATCTTGGCTCGTATTCTAGATCAATTTACAGTTATCGTTGTAACAGACCAATGCGATCCTAAGATGCTTACAGACATGCATTTGCAACATGCTAGCACATTTGATGAAGCATTGAACAAAGCTTTGGAATTAAAAGGTAAAGATGCAAGCATTACAGTTATTCCTGATGGTGTATCTGTTGTGGTGAAAGCGTAATTAAATAAATATTATACTGAAAGGTGTACTGCTTAGATGTAGTACACCTTTTTTTGCTAAATCTTCTATTGACTTTCGAAAAAAAAAACATAATAAAATATAAAATATGAGTTTATGTTTTATTTAGAGAGGAAATATATGATTAAGCGAGCGGTACTTTTGTATCTAGGACTAGCATGTATGATACCTTTACAGGTACATGGTGCTAATCCTATAGACACACAAGAACAACTAGATAGAGCAAGAGCTAGTCAAGAAGCGAGAGAGGCACGATTAGGAGAAGAACGGATACAATGGCAACATATATCATCTAATACAGACGGTAAGACACCAAGACCTGCATCAGGACCTATGAGTGTTTCGCCGTCTTTTTATATTACACAGATACGGTTAGCTGAAGAAGGCGGACATTCGAATTCTTCGATAGATAATTCTGCGCCATATAGTACGAGACTGATTAAGGGTCCCTTATATTATCAATCAAAAGGTCAGGATATATTACTTGATGTTCCTCAGACATTCTCGTTTCTGAGAAAAGAAATAAAACCATATATTAATCGTAAGTTATCTATTGATGATATTAATGGGTTATCGACTCAATTAAATAATTCATTACTATCCCATGGGTTTGTTACATCTAAAGTTGGAATTCCACAACAATCCCTTGCGACGGGACAATTGCAGTTTAATTTACAAATTGGACGAATTGAAGCTATTATGTATCGGCCAGATTTACCACATTTACCTTGGCATAATGCATTTCCATTACGAAAAGGGGATATATTAAATATTCGAGATATTGAGCAAGGCTTAGAACAGATGCGACGAATTGGATCCCAATCAGTAGCTGTTGAGTTAGAAGCTGGGTCAAAACCCTTATATTCGACTATTATATTGCAAACGTCTAAAAAGCCTCCGATTCATGGTATGGTGTCTATTGATGATTCTGGATTAAAAGATACTGGAAAACTGCAGTGGACGACTTCTATAGGTATTGATCGATTATTCAATGCCAATGATACCTTTCAAGTGAGTTTAAATCAGGATGGAGCTCGAGATGGCGAAGTCAAAGGTACTAAAAACCATAGCATTTCTTACTCGATTCCACGGGGTAAGGATACATTTTCTATTTCATATAGTAATATGAAATACCATCAAACGGTACATACTATGGCCAATCCATTTATTAGTTCTAGTCGAGCTAAAACATTTAGAGGCACATGGAATCATGTATTTCATCGCAGTCGAACAACAAAACGGAGTTGGGATATAACGATATCTAAACGTAATTCCAAGAATTATATTAATGATGTAGAAATCGAAGTACAGAGAGCGAATACAGCATCATTGGAATTTGGCCTTTCAGAACGACGGTATCGTAAACAAAATACTATCTTTTCTCGTGTTGCTATAAAAAAAGGTGTAGGTTGGTTTGGCTCACAACCTGATTATGGCTATGGTGCACCAACAACGCGTTATACACAACTATTATTAGATGTAGATTATCAAATGCCACATACATGGGGCCATCGTCCTGCAAGTATTACAACATCATTTCATGGGCAATGGACATTAGGTGGCAAGCAATTATACTCACGAGATATGATTAGCCTCGGCAATCGATATACTGTTCAAGGCTTTGATGGTGAGCATACGTTGATGGCTGAGAGCGGTTGGTATATGCGAAATGAAGTAGCTAGTTATATACCAAAATGGAAATCAAGTATATATGCCAATATAGATTTTGGTGCCGTATATGGACCGAGTACCGATGCATTAACAGGTCGGTTTATTGCCGGTACAGCCATTGGTATGAGAGGACAATTTAAGTCTGGATTATTTTATGATGCCTTTGTTGGTATGCCGTTATATAAACCGGAAGGTTATAAAACAAATCATATAACAGCAGGATTCCAAGCGGGATTTAGATTTTAGTAAACTGCTGTCATATCTCATATATATAGTTTGGGAGAGAATTTATGAAACAAAAACGATTACAATATAAAATTGCTGTTTGGCTTACAATGGGCCTCATGGTTATGGATCCTTTAGTAGTTCCTTTAGCTTATGCAGAAAATCCTATAGAGGTAGATCACAATGCGCCTCAACATCGACAAGCACAAGTAGGACAAGCGGCAAACGGTATTACATTAGTTAATATTGCAGGACCTACGGCAGGTGGTGTATCTCGCAATGATTATACAAATTTTAATGTGCCACAAAATGGTGTGATTTTAAATAATTCATATCAAATGGCGAATACGAGTTTAGCTGGGTATGTGCCAGGTAATGCTAATATGATGCGTAGATCTGCCTCGGTTATTGTAAATGAGGTCACATCTCATAATCCTACTAACATGAATGGCTTTATTGAGGTGGCTGGACCTAAAGCTTCAGTTGTTGTAGCCAATCCTAATGGGATTACTGTAGATGGTGGCGGTTTTATCAATACTGACCGTGCTGTATTAACGACTGGCAAGCCTGAATATGACCCTAATGGGAATCTTAATACCTATCGAGTAGAACAAGGCTCTATTGCGATTAATGGAAAAGGCCTTAATGCGAAAGAATCTAACTCCTTACAAATTTTGACAGAAGCAGCTCAAGTAAATGCAGGGGTATGGGCTAATGCAGTAGAGACTCGTACAGGTAAAAATATAGTAGACGCTAAGTCTTTAGAATCTAAGACATTAGGTTCCTCTAAGCAAATAGGTCTAGATGTATCTGCTATTGGTGGTATGTATGCCAATTCTATTACTATGAAAGGAACCAATGACGGTCTTGGTGTTAATGTTAAAGGTACATTAAGTTCTGTTCATGCGACTACTATTAGCGCGGATGGTATGATTCAAGTAGATGGCGGAATAACAAGTAATGGTCAGACGTCTATATCAGGTCATGCTATTTCGGTTGGACAAGATGGTGTTGTGCAGGGTGACAACGGCTTATCTATTGAAAGTCAATCCTCTATAACTAATCATGGTTTGGTAAACTCCAATGGTACTACAGATATTCGTGCGAAATCGGTAGATAATGCTGAAAATGGTCGTATATATGGCAATACCGTGTCTATTAAAGCGGATACTGTAACTAATCATACGGATGCAACTATTGAAGCCAGATATAAGACTGCTGCGGATTCTTTGAAACAAGCTAAAGAGGCTCTTGATAAAGAGTGGAATGCAGATATAACGGCTTATAAGACTAAAGAAGAGATGCAAGCACATCGTAATCGTATCCAAGAGCTAACTAAGACTTATGATAAGGCGCAAGAAGCAATGACTAAAGTACAAAAGGAATTAGATAGTCATAAATCTGGTACAATTGCGAGTCGTGACCATATGGATATACAAGCTAATGAAATCCATAATAATGGGAATGCTTTATTGTATAGTGGAAATACGATGAATCTAACAGGATCTCATGTCATTGAAAATAAGGGCGCTACCATTCAATCAGGTGGTGAGATGACTCTAACAACGTCTAATCTTGTTAATGATAATGCAAGCTTTGGCATGAAGCGTGTTTCAGATGGTATTACAAAGCATGGAGATAGACTTAAGGTCGATGATTTACATCATCCAGAAGAAAATCAAATTTTTGATGTCTCTGAATTCCCTGGTTATACAGGAAAAGGTGGCTATGGTGTGGCTCATAAAGTACCAGTGAAACAAGCTGATGGTACGATTAAAATGGTAGATAAGGGCGTTCCACCTGTAAAAAACTTTACATTGATTCGAAGTGAAGTGGAGCATACCCATACAGAAGTTACGAATAATCAACCAGGGGTTATTTCTGCTGGTGGCAATATAGTTATCAATGGTGCTTCATCTAATATAAATAGCAAAATTGCATCTGGCGGACAAGTTATATTTAATGGAGCACATGAGACTGTCAGTGACAAAACCAGTGATAAGGTATTCAAAACAGGGACAACGCAATTTAGTGAAGCGAAACGAGTTCGTAAAGCTCATGGTTATAGGCATAAATGGCGCCGATATTGGGATCCAGAAGTATTTATGACGCCTTCCATAGAAGAGCAAAATATACAACCAATTGGTACAATACAGGAACATGCTGAGGATACCATCGCTGAGGCCAATAAGCGTAAAGTGAATGATAGCCTTGATCCGTTTGGCACAGGCAATCAAGGAAAGTCTAGTATTGGGAACGTAACGATTGAAGGGTTAAAATTACCGACACAGGCGATTTATAATATTCATCCAGATATTACAGCGAATGCATTAATTGAAACAGATAGTGCCTTTACAAATCGTAAGAAATTTGTATCGTCTGAATATATGCTAAATACGTTGGCTAATGACCCAGAGCGAAGAATGAAGCGCCTAGGTGATGGTTTCTACGAACAAGGTCTGATTAATTCACAAATCCTATTTGCTACTGGTAAACCATATTTAGAAGGCTATACAGATAACGAAAGCGAATATAAAGCATTACTTGAAGCGGGTATTTCATATGGTAAAAAATATAAGTTGACGCCTGGCATTACCTTATCAGAAGAACAGATGAAAGCCATTACAACAGATATGGTATGGCTTGAAACAAAAACTATTGTTGTAAATGGACAACCCCAACAAGTATTGTATCCGAAGGTGTATTTGGCTAAACAATCGGCTAATCAAATCGATGCTATGGGCGCTGTTGTAAGTGGTAAAGCCATTATCGCTAATACGGATAGTACATTTAAGAATAGTGGTAATATGATGGCTGATTCTATTGTAGTACAGGCAAATACAGTAGATAATACGGGTCGATTTAATGCGAATACTGTAGCTATTGGTGCTACGGATTCTATTCGAAATACTGGTGCTATTCACGGTAATGATAGTGTTATATTACGTGCTAATAATGACATAAATGTTGAGGCTGAAACACATCAATTAGCTAATCAAGATGTACTTATGCAACAAGGGCGTATTGGCGTATCAAATCCTAAAGGAACCATAGACATTCATAGTAATAAGGATGTACATCTAACTGGCGCTATTATTACAGGTGGAGATGAGGGTAATATCTCTATTACTAGTGCCAATACGGTTAATTTGGATACTAAAAAATTAAGTGCCAAGAAAGATATGACATTAAATGCTGCAAATTATCTTCGCACAGATAGAGGTACTGAAATTGGTACACAAATTTTAGGTGATGGCAATGTAACAGTCGCAGCTAAGAATGATGTCAATATTCGTCAAGGTGTAATAAATAGTGAGCATGGTGTAACAACTATAGTTGCTGGTAATGATGTAAATATTGAAAATGGAAATACCTATAGCCGTGATCAATATGGACTACAGTACAAGGAAAAAGGGCTATTATCTCGTACAGTCAATACGATTCGTAAAGATTATGAGCATACGGGTGTGACAGCATCTACTATTGGTGGCAATACAATTCAAGTAGGAGCTAACCACGATGTAAATGTAACCGGGTCTAATGTGTTAGGCACAGGTGACGTAGCTATCAGTGCTGGTAATAAGGTTCGCACAAATTCTGCAGAAGATAGCAGTCGCAATGATATATATCAACATAGTAAGAAAAAAGGTCTTATGGGGGCTGGCTTAGGATTTACTATTGGTAGTAAACAGATTAAAGATACAGAAGCAGAGTCTTATACAACAAATGTAAATACATTAATTGGTTCTGTTGATGGTACTATTGCTATTAATGCTAATAATGATGCCCATATTACAAGTACGGATATTGTTGGTAAACATGGTATAACAGTAAGTGCAGCAGATATTACGCTTGATGGTAATCATGATGTAGCTATGTCAAAACAAGTTCATGAAGAAAAACGGTCTGGTTTGACTGTAAGCTTAGGTGGTTCCATTGCATCTGCATTAAATACTGCACATGGTTTACAACGCAAAGCAAGCAGTCGAAATGATAAACGATTAGCAACTCTTGAAAATATAGAAGCGGGTAAAGAACTTAAAAAAGGTTATGAGCAGATTAAAGAGTATCAAGAATTTACACCTGAATTTGTAAAACGAAGAGCGGAAAGCTTAATTGACTCAAGCAAAATTAAGAAAGGTTATGTTGCTGAAATTGATAAAGAATTAAAAAATCCAAACTTGTCTGATAAAGAAATACGCAGATTAGAAAAAGATAGAAATCGTTTGGAACAGGAAGCCAATCAAGAGCATGCTGAAGGTACGAACGATTTACAAGATATTAATTCGAAAGATCAAAAACAATATAACGCTAAGAAGAGAGCGAAGAAAGATGGGTTAGCGAATATACATGTAAGTATAGGTTCTAGTAAAAGTCGTAGTGAAACAACTCTTAACAGTCGTAACTATGCCGGTGGGCAACTAGTATCTGATGAGGATATTGTGTTGGTAGCTAAACCTAATATGCAAGATAAAGGTAATATTGTTACTGTAGGTGAAACTATTCGTGGTAAGTCTGTAGCATTAGAGGCTAGTAACGATATTTCTTTATTAGCAGCTACGAATACATCTGAGAAACAGGTTGCCTATGATAGTAAAGGCTGGTCAATAGGTGCTAATCTTAGTGTTAATGGTGGAGGATTACTTGGATTAGATGCGAATTATAACCAAGGTATGGAACGTGGTAATACATTTACAACAACACATACTGGCACAGTAATACAAGCTGATCAGGTAAATTTACATTCTGGTAAGGATACTACTATTGCTGGCTCTAAAGTTTATGGTGATTCAGTTACTGCTAAGGTTGGTGGTAACTTAATGATAAAAAGTTTACAAGATACAGAAACATATCGTGGAAAATCTAAGAGTGCCGGTTTTAGTGTCTCCACAAATGGGCTACAATTGGGTAGTGTATCTGCTGAATATACAAATGGAACTATGAAAAGTAATTATGCTAGTGTTACTGACCAAGCTGGCATATATGCTGGAACAGGTGGATTTGCTATTCAATCTAAAGGGAATACAACGTTAGAAGGAGCCGTCATTGGGAGCAAGGCAACAGCAGATAAAAATTCATTAGTGACAGATTCTTTAACGATTAAAGATATTAAGAATAAAGCTGAGTATACATCTTCCAATACAGGATTAAGTTACACATCTGTATCAGGGTTTAAAAATTTAAGTCAAGCTGGTAAGGATGCTGTGTATAATTCATTGGGGTTATTACCTAAATTATTACCAGATTCTAGTAAATCTTCTGAAAGTACTACTAAGTCTGCTATTGCTAATGGTACAATAAAGACACAGTCTTCTAATATTGATATTGATAAAATCTCTCGTGATACAGACTCTAGTCTAAATAAACTAGATACGATTTTTGATAAGAAAAAAGTAGAAGAACGTCAAGAATTGGCTCGGCTATTTGCAAAAGATGCATTTGAACAACTTCACTACTGGAAACCTAAAACTAAAGAAGAAAAAGTTGCAAAAGCATTGGCTCATGCTGTAGTAGCAGAATCTTCTGCCCGCATTGCAGGAAATCCAGCGGGAAGTGGATTTTATGCAGGTCTTAGTAATGAGGCTTTGATTGGTGAAATTCAAAAAATCTCTAAGACAAATCCTGCCGTAGCACAATGGTTGAGTGCGTCTCTTGGCGCTGTGGTTAATGGCGCTTTAGATAAGCCTGTGGTTACTGGAGCGACTGAGGCGCAATATGGAACCAAGTGGAATGGTTATTTAAATGCAACAGATTCAATTGTTGAAGGTGCAAAAGATTTTGCAAATTATGTCGTGACTAAACACCTACAAGGGAGAAAAGCACGTGGACATGGAGTTGTTGCGGTAAATAGAGATATTTTTCGATATACTAATAAGGGGAAAAGTGCTGTAAAAAATGGGCAATTTGATGTAGGGAGAGACATTGAAATAATAAATGAAACAAGTTTAAAAAATGGTAAAAATATAGTTGAATATAGACCACCTATAGTTGATTCGGACAATAGAATAAGCGAGTGGAATGTAAATAGACAGTCTTATGATTTAACTAATAAATATGTTATTAATGGAGTAATAGCTGTAGATAATGGTGGAATAGATAAATTAGGACGTATATACATGACACGTGAAGATAATGGTGAATTAATTTATTCTGGTACATATCAAGGCCCTGATGGTAGTCGTAATTGGAAACCAGTTATCAGTAATAGTGAATATATATCGATAAAAAATCCTAATACAAATGAAGTATCAACATTGCCAATTACACATGGTGATTTAGATATGGCAGCAAGTGGAGCCTCTAGTGTCTATAATCCTGAAACACATCGAATTGTGAATGCAAGAACAAATTTACCATTATCAGAAAAAGGAGCAGAAATCTTTAAAGATAACTTTAATATGGATTCTTTGCCTGCTGGTGTTATGTATAAAAATCTTCAATATGAACCTGATCATATTACAGTATTAGTAAAGCCTTCAGAAAATTATGTAAATATGGATGCTAATACAAGAGAAGCTATATATACACATAGTTATAATAATCCATCAGGAATAACTAGTGATTATCTTGTAAATGGTTATAAAACAGGAGCTATTGAACCAGCTCATGTAGAACCCCCTAAAGTGCATTTTTCGATAGGTAAAGATGCAGTTAAAGCAAAACATAGATATAATGCTATTAGAAGAAAACCACAACCTAAATTTGTAACACTTCCTAGTGTAGATGCACAGGTTTCAGTTAAAGCTGATTTAGGAACTATACATTTGAAAGAATTAAGTGGTATCTCTTTTTGGGAAAACGCCACTATGAATGTTGGTGCTATAGATGCTAATGCAAATGTAAAACTTGATAAAGAGGGCATTGATGCAGGAGGAAAGATATCAGCTAATATTGTAAATTTAAAGGTTCCTATTGTGAATCAGTCTTTTGATAAATTAAATTTGAAAGGGCAAGCTTCTTTGGGCTATGGTGCATCAGCAGGTGGACATATAAAAGCAAATTGGACAGATTTAAGCAAGGGGGTAACTACGGAGATAACCCCTCCACAACTTGGTGTTAATGCTTCTGTTTCTACTGAATTAGGTGATGATTCTAATTCAATAGAGATAAAGAAAGATTTTAATAAAACTAAGAAAAGAGAGAATAAATAAATGAATGTATACAAACAGAAACGTAATTTCATAAGTCTGATTAGGTATAGATTATGGTGTTCTTTATTTATGATAGTTGCATGGACATTAAATGCAATAAATGCTATACCTGTTGATGGTATTGTTGCGATTCCACAGGCAACACTAGTATGTACTATTATAATAGTAATACTTATGTGGCCTCTCATTCGTCATAGAAAACTTTTTGTTTCAATATATCGAAAATATATCCACAAAGGACACTCTACATTTTATTTCTGTTTATGGTTCTTAGTAGGGTGGATAGATAAAATTGTGAAAGAAGATGAACTCAATAGTTCTGCTTTTAGACTTTCATTTGAATCTTATTCACTATATGACTATATATGGTTAGTAATTTATATTCTATTTTTGATGTGGACTATATTCTATGCGGATATGAGTAATTGGCAACGTTTAGTAGGTTCTGGTAGTGTGATTCTTTTAATTCTTAAATCCTTATATGTAAAGTAACCGCATTACTGATACCCATTAATTTATATCTGTGTTGACATTTATCCCTCTGTATTGCTACAATATTGTGTATAATATATGCGATGAAGCAGAGTAGTAAACCTCTCTAGCGAGTG
>OGEJ01000770.1_pt1 | contig 10166 bp, 9 predicted proteins | sample 1570701 | NCBI WGS metagenome assembly OGEJ01 (sample SAMEA2582140, study PRJEB24529) | metagenome | biome: Human gut stool | place: China | collected 2011
ATTACTCGATAACTGTAGCAACACGTCCAGATCCTACTGTACGTCCACCCTCACGCTATATGAATAGCGTCTTTCGATGTATTTTCTATGCTTTTTATGGCTGAAATCTGCATATTTTCGCTGGTTTTATATGGTCTATTTTTATTTGCATGATTTCTTGGCACCGTTTTGGCACCGGAATACTTGCTCCTGATCAGCTAATATGCATCTTGTCCTTAATATCAGTTATAAGTCAATCGGTAAGTTATTTTCTTATTCCACTCAGACGTAGTTGCTCAATTGTCTCCCTATTACAATCGACATATGTGACAGACTCCGGTTGATATTGCTCCAATATCGTTTGTAGCGAATTTTCATCTATCAATTCATTCCAGTGATAATAGGATTGAACTGTGCCGTCTCGCCTTGAAGAAACACTGTCTATTGTCTCAAGTTCAATTCCTCCCTCAGGTAAAATATGGTATAATGTTTGCCCGTCCCATGCCGACCCTGAATAATTATCCTCTATTACTCCATTTTCACATATCTTACACGAGCCATTACGATATCCGATACCTCTCATTAACTGATACGCTCTTCCGTCTTTCCACGTATATACATCATAAATTACATAGTAAGGTATATCATAATTAAATTTAAGACCTATAAAAAATTCCTCTATACCGTCATTATTTAAATCATGCAATACATATACAGATTCAGCCTCCGGGCTTCCCATCGCATTTAGGTACTCATCACATATATACGAATCCCCTGCTGCGACCATAGCCTTTGATACATCCTTTACCTCTTTCATATATTGACCTACAGTATAATATCTTTCCGCAATATCACCATAAGATACGCCGGGCGTCTCACCTTCATAAATTCTCTCTTCGGCTTCTTTATTTTGATCCAAATACTGGTACTGTGGTCTAAACTGGATGCTCAAAAATCTTGTATTTCCTTTTTCATCATAATCAAAGTAGACATCTGCCTCTCCCCAAAAATCAAACTTATCATAACACTGAATCCCATATGTTGCAATCAGGCAGGTTTTTCCTTCATATTCTCCTACTTCTATATTCCAAATTCCCCACGCTGACACATTCCCACAGATTTCTCCCGAAGGGTAATCTACAAATTCTGTTTCATACCACTCAACCAACTGACTGGTAAATTCCGTTTCTTCCCCGTTGTCTGAAAGAAATTCTCTTTTCAAATCTAAATAATGTGATTCTACATCGAAAGTAACTGATTCATCCAAATTTTCACAGGATATCACAGCCTGCCACTTGGTGTCTCCCTTTGTAACAGACAATGGAAATGCATTATCCATCATCGTTTCGCCATGAATCATCTCCAGCGGTTTCCAACTTGAATTGTACTGCTTTAATACGATATATTCCTCCAGTGGCATGGAATTTACTCTTGGAGCAAATGAAAAGAAAATTTCTTTTTCCCCATCATGATCCAAGTCTACATATTCTGCTACGCATGGGTCAATTCTACAAGGATCCTCATACTCATAAATCATTTCACCATTCCAATAAAACTTGAAATGGGAATAGAAGTTGTTTGATTCATCTCCTAGATCGACCTCCACATATTCTTTTGTACCATTGCCATCCAAGTCCTTAAGTTCACTTATAAACACTGTATCAGATAGCCATATGTATCCATTGTCATCTTTTGCGTTTTCCACATTTTCGTTTTCTTTGACTGGCTCCTCCTCTTCCCAGATAAGCCAAAAAGAACTGCTGCCTGAAAATATTTTTTCGTTTTTCGTCTGATTTTCCACTGCAATCTCAAACACCGTATTCCTATTATCATCCGTATCAGCTGCAACTGCTATATGTGCATAATAATCCCCCACATAATATGCGGTTCCCGCCCCTTCCCTATAATCTATGGAAATAACATTTCCGTAATTTTCACTTATTTTTTTTAGGAGTTCAGACTCACTTAATTGTTTAGTATCATCGCCAAACAACTCTGATAATCTCCCCTGTATCCTTATTGCTTTCGCATCCTCAGCCAGAACAGCCCCTGCTAAATCTTCATCATAGTCTCCTTCAAAAACGATTGATAATTCCGTTTTGGGCAATTCCCCGATATAATATAAGGCATGATAGAATTCCGCGTCATATCCTGTCAATTTTTGATATTCTCTATAACTGATTGCCTTGTAGTCTGCTATCGAAAAATCACTTTTCGGTTCTGAAAAAAAGCATACAGCCACTACTACACAGGCAGCCATGGATATCAAAACAATCCAAAAGGATGGCTTTTTGTAATTCAGCACCAACTTCACTCTATCCTTTACTCCCACTTCTCCAAATGCCAACGGACACATCATTACTAATCGCCTCTGCGTTGCACAAGACAATAGCACTCTGGAATATTTTTTCTTATCCTCAAAGTTCATATCACGAATCACCTTTTCATCACAGGCAAGCTCAATATCCTTGCATAGCATAATGTATGCAACCCAGCAAAGAGGATTGAACCAATAGATACAAAGAAGCAAATACCCAAAAGGTTTCCACAAGTGATCTTTTCTTTTAAGATGTGCACTCTCATGCGCTATAATATATGCCATCTCTTCCTCTGATAGTGAAGAGGAAAGGTATATTCTGGGTCTGATAATTCCCAAAATAAAAGGGGATTTTACTGCATCACAAATATAGATGTTTTCTCTATATAGCACAGCTTCCCTTACACATAGGCGCAATTTTATCATACTCACCAATGCCAAAATAAGAAGCACCACCATTCCGCATAACCAAAGCCCCCCTGCGATTTCTGTCACTATTTGTAGCGGAGCCACGCTTTGGGTTTCCTGATATGCAAAGGTTTCTGCTAGTGCGGGATTTATCGTATTTTCTACAACATCTACGTTACTGTCTATGAACGGCACATAAGGTATCCGTTCTCCCTCCACCATAGTGCTGGACTTGATAGGCTCTGCACTTGGTTGCAGGCTAAATGTACTTTCTATGGAAAACGGAAATATCAGTCGGATTGCTACTATCCCCCATAATAAACAGCTAATCCACTTTGGTATCCTCCTAAATAGAAGTCGAATACCTAATACTGCTAAAATTATCCAACTGGCTGTGATGCTCATATTCAGCAGTTTTAAGAAAATTTCTCCCATATTCATTTTTCCTCCGCCTGATCAATCATCTTACGAATTGCCTCAGCTTCTTTCGGTGTCAGTTTTGCATCCTGCGTAAATGCTGCAATAAATGCCGGAAGAGAACCCGCAAAAGTGTCTTCTACATACTGTCTGCTCTGTCTGGCATAAAAATCCTCTCTGGATATTACGGCTGTTACCAGTCCGTTTTCATTCTGAAACAATCCCTTATCAATCAATCTTCTCAAAACATTGTGTGCAGTTGTACGCTTCCAGTTAAACTCCACTGCCGTCATCTTTACCAGTTCCGATGAAGTAACTGGTTCATGCTCCCAAATCATATCTGCATATCTTGCCTCAATAACACCTAATTGAATATCCATATATGTATCCTCCTAAAGCCAGTAGACCACAAGCAGTAGTCTTATTTAGAGACTATCACTTGTAGTCTTGTTTGTCAATATGATTATATTTTTTCCTATCTGCCACCTCTATCGCTCCGGTAATGCTGGCTCTGTCTGTTGTTTTCTCGTTCCTTTACTTCTTGCGCCTTTCTTTGAAGCCTTGCCTTTAAGCTGTCCGACTCTGCCTTATTTCCGGCCTGCTGTTCCCACCTTGCAACTGCAGACTGATAATCGCAGTATTCAGTTTTACAGGTATGGTATTCAGCCAAGAACTCCTTTACATTGTTATAGCCATAACTCTGCACGATACTTGACAAATACTGTTTCATATTGGCTATCTGTATCATTAACTGTTCTGCCTGCTCCTGCAACTCCTTACGCTGTTTTCCCTTGAAAATCCCTTTTGTTCCGGCAATCTCCTTCTCAACACTTGCAAGCTGTTGCTCCCTTTGACAAATGGCTTTGTTCTGCTTCTCCAACTTGCTATAAATATCTGCAAGCCTTGGATAGTTGGAAGCAGGTTTGGACTTCTTCGGCATTTCCGGTATCGGTTCACTTTTCGCCATCACAAGCTCATTGACTGCCCAAACTTTCATCTGCTCCGGCTCTGACTTTACACCCCCTTCCGTCACCTTATCAGCCTTTTCCAAAGCTGTTTTAAACACCTTACTAATCAGAAGCTCTAAAGCATATATAGCCGTCATAATCAGGCTTTTAAACAGTGCCGGATTTCTCCCTGACTTCTGAATAGACGCTTTTGCTGTCTGTTCGATTTCACTCTGTTTCACTTCTAAAATCTGTTCCTCCGGCACACCGCTGACCAATGCCCTGTCCACCGTCTGGTTCCACATGGTACGAACCCGATTATCCGCTTCAATCTGCTCTGCTTTGGGATTGTTTTTTCCAATTTTTTTCATTGGCAGATACACACCATTCTTATCGAATACTTTCAGCTTCTCCTTATCATCCCGCACATAAATATTGATAAGGTCTGTATAGGAGTGCTTTACTTCATCAAGGAAACTGTCGCTCTTAAATCGACTGTCCTTAATGGTAAAAATGTTACGCTCATACACTTCACCCTTAGGTATGATTTTGCAACCGCTTCGAAGCTGACCGTCTTCATCCAGTATCTCTTTTTTGGTACGTACATGCTTTCCGGTTTCATCATAAAACATGTTCCTTGTGGCAATCTTCACCACAGGATCATCAAGCAGCTTTCGTTCCGAAAAGATAAGATGGATATGATAATTCGTCTTGCGTTTGTTGTGGTGCAGGGCAGCGATACACTCCACACCATAATTTTGTTTGAAGTGTTTCGTAAAAAATCTCAGCAGCTTGTCCGGCTCATAATCCACAAAACTTTCCGGCAGTGCAATGATAAGCCCCCTCGCTTCAATGCAGGTTCCTTCCGTTCCGCTTTTCTTAAATTCCTCCTGATTGCACTTAGCAAGCTCCGTCCAAAATTTACGGTCAGTTGTTTCATAAACTGCGTACAAATTTTCCTGCCTTGCGTGACTGGAAATATAGTTAATCCTGCCTTTTAGATTTGTCAGTTTTGACATCTGTATAAATGAATTTCTTACAATAGGCATTGCCCCCTTCCCTTGAAAAATGATGGCAATTATGCCACCGTGAGTGGACACATAGGTGTCCGTTTACGAACTCATTGCCGTATCCGACATGGGCACAAATGCGACAGCATTTGAACGCAGGTAAGCATTGTAAATGCTTATACAGCGATGCTCTTTCACTGTACTGCGAAGCAGCTGCGTTCATGAGCAAGTAGCGTAGCGGATTGCGAATGTCAGCCCCCTGCAAGGGCGAAATACACAGAGTACAAATCGAAGATTTGTGCGATGGGTGTATTTCGCTCTCAAACGCCGAGGGCTTTGTGAGAGAAGTCCGGTTCCTGCCATTTGTTCCCTCACACTGCTTTCTCTTTAATCGTATTTACAGGAGCGTGTCACGCTCCTGTCCTACACACTGAAGGAAAAACTTACCAGCGGAAACTCCGGTGCATTCCCACCTTTTTCAGATATTCCTGCCTTGCTTTTTCTCTTTCTTCCTCGGTTGGAGCGGTCTTGTATTTTGTATATAGCTCCCGCCTTACCATAGCTTCCAGTTTGTCCTCCAATCCCTTCTTAATCTCCGGCAAAACATCATCTATTTCCACCAAGTGATACTTCAAAAGTGCGAAGAACAGTTCCTCGGAAATTTGTATGTTTTTCAATCTATCAATCCGTCCTTTCCATCAAGACCGCAACAACGTAATGTCTATGAATTTTGCAACCTTGCAAGGTTTATCTCCGCAAATTCTATATAGTCTGCATTGTTGCATTCTTCCCTTAAATCTGCTTTATCCTATCCAATTCCCAATACCATGAATTATTGATTTTCTTTGCTCTAACACCAAGCTCCTTCTTTGCATTTTCCAATGTTCTCTTTGAAATTCCCTGCTTATCAGCCATATCAAAAATTTCATTGCTATGTACCGCATTTGATGTTTCCGCCAATTCCCGAAGCAACTGTTTTGCTTGTTCCAATTTATTTGCTCTTGGTGCAATACCGCCAAGCACTTCATCTGCTGTAATTTCATAATCACCAAACCACTTAAAACCGTTCTCTGACAATTCAAAAGCTTTCGGATGTCCGAACTGTGCCAGATTATTTTTTATCTGAACAACAGCTCGTATATTCGACTCTCCTTCCACTCTGCCCACCAGCAATACACTTCTTGCCACTGCAAAGAAATCTATAGAACCCATGCCCCTATAAGCCGCCTTATTACCGGATGCCTTATTCATATGACCGATAAGAATAATGGCACATTTGTATTTCTCCGCCAAAGCTCCTAATCGCTTCGTCATATCCCTTGCTTCATTTGCTCTGTTCATATCCATGCCCCCACCCAGATAGGCTTGTATCGGGGCTAAAATCAATAACTTAGCATGTGTCCTAACAATAGCTCCTTCCAGCCTTTCATCTATCATGGATAGCGATTTCTCACTTTCATCAATGACTGCTATTCTTTCACAATCTGCTCCTGCTAATTCCAGCCTTGGCTTTACGGTATCTGCAAGCCCATCTTCCGCAGTCTGGTATATGATATTGACGGTTTCTGTAATATTCATATTTTCATCTAATCTTTCTCCCTTAGACAATTTGGCTGCAATGTTCAATACCAGGGTTGTCTTTCCATCACCCGGGTCTCCTTGGATAATTGTCAGCTTTCCATAAGGAATAAAGGGAAACCATAACCACTCAATTTCCTGTGATTGCACTTCTGACATTTTGATCAGTTTTAATTCTGTTTTCTGTTCTTTCATTACATAATGTCCTCCATTCGTAAAATTTCTCGTTGATACGCTGGAAAACCTCTGTTATACTGGTGTTATAAATACATAGGTAACAGAGATTTTCCTGTTATCTTAAGTCCTAACAGTTGCCGCTGTTGGGGCTTTTTTCTTTTTCGGTATCAAGCAAATCTGCCACTTTTCTTTGTTGGTTCGGATATAAGTGCCCATAAGTATTCAATGTGATGCGAATGTCCTTATGCCCCACTCTTTCCTTTATCAAAATAGGCTCAACACCTTTATTGATTAAGTACGCTACATGAGAATGTCTCAAATCATGAACCCGAATTTTCTTTACTCCGGCTTTCTCCATCTGTCGTTTCATCTTATGCTGCACTGCTTCCTGTACAATGGGGAAAAGGCTTTCATCCTCCGGCATTCCGTAATGCCTATCCACAAAATCTTTAATCTCTTGCTTTAGGAATTCTGGTATCTCTACAACACGGACAGATTGCTTGGTCTTAGGCTCGGTAATAACATCCTGCCTTTCGGTTCGATAATAGGTCTTTGTAATACTAATCTGATTTCTGTCAAAATCAATATCCTTTGGAGTAAGTGCCAGTAGTTCTCCGATTCTGCATCCAGTCCAGAAGAGGATTTCAAAGATGAGATAGTATCTCGTGCCTGGTTCCATTGTCTGTATGAATTTCTGATATTCATCTACCGTCCAAAAATCCAGACACCGATTATCTGAACTTCCCATTCTCTTTACTTTCTTACAGGGATTTGCGTGCAAGTCGTAAATCTTTGATGCATGAGTATATAAGCTGGTTAATTGATTTTGTATCATTCTCAAATAGGCTTCTGAAAATCCCTTTGTCTACATTTCGTTCTGCCATTGTATAATCTGCCCTGCGGTTATCTCGCTCATCATCTGATTACCGAAATATGGAACAATATGTTGCTCCATCATATACCGCTTGTTCTTCATGGTGCGTTCCTTCAGCTCATTCTGCTTATCTTCAAAATAAACTTCCATAAATTCACTTAGCTTCATATCCATACTTCTGCTGTTATTCAATTTCTTCTGTCGCTCATACTCAAGAGCTTCTCGCTTTGTCTCAAAACCTCTTTTTCTTCGCTTTTTCTTTTCACCCCTGGCATTTGTTTCAAACCATTGCGCTGTCCATTTCTTTGTGTCTTTTTCTTTGTATGCCATACTGCTCTCCTTTCCTATCCTACTGATAATTCGTAGCCATACATTTTTTTCGCCCAATACGCTCTTGGAATTCTTCCAGCCATTGTGATATATCCTTGCGAAGCCAACTCTTCATTCATGCTTTTTACCAGCTTGTACGCATGAGATTTGGAACAATTCAATTCTCGGGCTACATCATCGGCACTCATCATATATCGATAATTCGCCATACATTCGTCCTCCCTTCCATACTTTGAATCTTGTTACATTTCTTGTATTTATTTTGTGTATGATTTTCGTACATTTATATTATCACTACATATTTCCTTCGTCAAGACTTCGTAATTATATTTTTACGATATTCGTATATGCTATTTTTGAAAATTACTCTTTTATGTCTTTCGTATTTGTGCTATGATAATAATTAGATTTATGTAATTCGTAAATTTTCAATTTATGAAAACAGGAGGTTTCAATGGGAGACGGTAAGAAATTGAAAGAAATATTAGACAGTAAAGGCACGAATGTCCGCCAGATTGCAAAAGCAACTGGTATCAGTGCCACAACACTTTATTCAATTATTCAAAAGGATTCTAATATCCGATTTGACTTTGCACTTAGACTGGCAAATGAATTAGAAATTGACGTAAATGAGATATGCTCTGCCAGTCCCTTTTCGGGTGCAATCACAGAAGAAGAAATATATCCTACATTACCGAATGGATTGAATGGCGCTCTTGACGGAAATCGGGTAAAAACGTATTTAAAGAATTCCATGTATCCGCTTATGTATCTTTTTGGAAAAAACAGTATGCCGGATGTGGATAATTTGCTGACCTCCTTTTACCAGCTAGATGACGAAGCCAGAAAAGAAGTAGTGGAAACGATACAATTCAAGCTGCAGTATCACAGAGATCCCGAACGGGCAGAACAGATAAAACAGATTAAAGGGTGGTAATTTCATAACATAAATGCTACCATTAAAACATTAGAGATATACTCTACAAGGAGATAAGATATATGGCAAACGATAAATCTTTTCTAACTTATAATCAACAAATGAAAAAACTCCGTAAAGATAAAAAAATTGATTGCAACGGAACTCCACACAAAATATCATTAGTACGCTCCGGCTATTTTAATATGATTAATGGTTATAAAACGCCTTTTACTTGTGGTACTGATGCTAATGGGAACCATACCTATTTTCCCAACACAACCTTAAGTCAAATCAACAGTTTAAAGAAATTTGATGAATCACTAAGAATATTTTTGCTTAAATACATCACTCAAGTCGAAGAGGAAGTTAGAACATTAACCGGTTACAAATTTGACCAATGTAACGACAACGGAAAAATACCATGGTACGAAACAAATGCCTATTCCTCTAATGCTACTTTACAATCTAAAATGAATACTATATCATCTGCTTATTCTGAGTTAAGCAAAAGTAAATCAGAATATGTACAGTTTTACATGAAAAATCATGAGCAGATTCCGACCTGGATTATGATAAAAGTTGTGAATTTCTCCACTTTTATTGATGTTCTTCATAACAGTAAGACAAATGTAACCCATGCTATCTGCAAATTATATTCCATGTATGATGACCATAATTTGCCCAATGTTAAACTATTGATTGGCAGTTTACATTGGCTGCGAAGAGTACGGAACTCCTGTGCACATAATGAACGTGTTTATTGCATTCACCAAACACAAGCACGTAACAATTCTGCAAGTGGTCGAATTTTAGACCCTTATTATGCGCAGCTACCCACATCATACAGTAGATGTACAGAAAAAAATATTTTTGATATTCTTATATACTTTAAATATTTTCTTCCCAAAGAAGAATTTGCACCAATGATTATGGAATTAAAAAATATGTTAATAGAACTGCAAAACACTTTACAGCCAAATGCGTTTGACAATGTCAGAGGTCAGATGGGAATAAAGAATTTGAATGTTCTTGATACATTAATCGCTTTACCAAAATCCAAAATTGAGTACCACAAATTCGATACTTTATAACTTACTTTTTTCCATAAAAAATATATAAACTCTTGTCATAAATTCATAAATGTGGTAATATACTAACACAGAGAGAGCCATATTGATTATGGCTGAAAAACACTCATGCACTTATGTGT
>OGEJ01000772.1_pt1 | contig 10143 bp, 8 predicted proteins | sample 1570701 | NCBI WGS metagenome assembly OGEJ01 (sample SAMEA2582140, study PRJEB24529) | metagenome | biome: Human gut stool | place: China | collected 2011
AAAGACAAGTTCCCCTTCCTCATTCTCGGAAAGGCAGCTTCACCTTTTGTATCGCTAGTGGATAATGATAATATCAAGGCTGCATTTGATGCGACGGATTATTTCATTCAACAAAACTACCGAAAAATTGCTTTTATCGGGGGAAACAAAGAACTGTTCGTATCTCAAGACCGCTACGAAGGTTATAAAGAAGCCCTCCAAAAAGCAGGGATTCCTCTCGATGAAAAACTGGTTCATTTCTCATTTGGTTTTATGTTGGAAGACAATTCTTATCAAATGATGGAAAGCCTTCCCCTAGCAGAGTTAGATGCCATCATGACAACCGATATTCTCGTTGCTGAAGGGGTGCGCCAATACCTATTAGAACACCAGCTGACAATCCCGATTATTTCCTTTGATTCGATTAAGCCACGACTCGATATTGAAGCCTATATTGACATCAATGCAGTGGAACTCGGACGTGAGTCTGTTCGGACAATTCTACAAATTATCAAGGATCACAAAGAAGGAAAAACCGTTTGCTACCGTCAATTGATTGACCATACCATTACGAAACTCTAGGAGTCTTTATGTCTACATTTACTGCTTATTTAGATGACCAAGACCTCATTCGTATCCAAAAGGGAGAGGAGCATATCCTTCCTTTTTATTTGAAAACGAACCAAGGTCATCTTGCCTTAATCCCTGTCAAAACGTCAAGTGCAGCGACTGACACAGGAGACTATTTCTTAAGCCCTATTCCACTTGAACTCGGAGAAGAGTACACCATCTACGATGCTACTGGAAATTCTTCTATACTCCACTATCGAAACATCGTTCGCAAACCCATTTTCGATCAAACCTTCACCTATACTGGAGAAGATTTAGGAAGTTTTTACACACCAAATCAGACGCAATTTAAATTCTGGGCACCGATTTCGCAAGATGTGAGTCTCCATATCGAAGATCAGATCTATCCGATGACACGTACAGAAAACGGTGTCTGGAAACTCTTGCTCAAAGGGGATTGGGAAGGAGCTGCCTACCACTATGAATTTCGTGTCAATGGCCTAGAACGTCGGATTCACGATCCCTATGCTCTATCCTCTTTAGCGAACTCTGGAGATAGCTTGGTCATCGACCGGAAGAAGATCACACGTCCTATCAGGCGTGCCACTCGTCAATTAGATCCGACAGAAGCAATCATCTACGAGATGAGCGTTCGGGATTTCTCTGTCCAAAAAGAGGCTGGCTTTAAGCACCCGGGTAAGTTTAAAGGTTTAACAGAATCGCCCCAACTAAATGGCCAGATCCTTGGATTTGATTACCTTCAAAAACTGGGCATTACCCATGTACAGTTACTTCCTGTCTACGATTTCGGTAGTGTAGACGAAGAGGATCAATGGAAAGCCTACAACTGGGGTTATGATCCTGTCCAATACAATGTTCCAGAAGGAAGCTATGCGAGTGACCCTAACGATCCTTATGCGCGAATCCTAGAGCTCCAAGACACCATTGACACCTATCACCAGGCTAATCTGAGTGTCATCATGGATGTAGTCTACAATCACGTCTACCAGGCAGATGAGTATGCTTTTGAACAGATCGTTCCTGGTTATTTCTACCGTTATAATGCAGAGGGAGAGCGGACCAATGGAACCTTCTGTGGAAATGACGTGGCAAGTGAGCGCTCCATGGTGAGACACTATATCAAGCAATCTCTCAAACAATGGGTTTCCCTCTACGGCTTTGATGGTTTCCGCTTTGACTTGATGGGAATCCTAGACATTCAAACCATGACAGAGATTGCAGAAGAACTCCGTGAAATCTATCCTAACATCTATCTCTATGGGGAAGGGTGGAAGATGGATACAGGCCTCTCTGAAGACCAGCTCGCTCACCAATATAACGCGAAACGATTACCAGCCTTTGGCTTTTTCAGTGATAACTTCCGGGATACGATCAAGAGAACACTTGTAGCTGGTCACCGTCGTGAGAGTCAACATCCTGCGAATGATTTTGCGAACATTCTAACGGCGAATGTCGGGAAGCTAGGGCCTGCTCATTTCACCCAACCTCAACAAGCCATTCAGTACGTCGAATGCCACGACAATGCAACTGTTTTTGATTATTTCCAACTTGAAAAGGAAGAGATTCGTTTAGAAGATCGAAAAGCTCTCTCACGTCTCGCGCTTCATTTGGTACTATTATCTCAAGGAGTGCCGTTTATCCATGCCGGTCAAGAATTTTACCGCACAAAAGGGCTCGAAGACAACACCTATAATCTACCAGATAATCTCAACCAATTGGACTGGACATCCCTTCCAAAATGCCAAGAAGAAATTGCTTTTCTTGAAGAATTGATTGCTTATCGGAAATCACAGCCACTCCTTCGTTTGAAAAAAGGGCAAGAGATTCGCGACTACTGTGATGTCAAATGGTTGTCTGATCATCATTTGATCTACACGATTGAGAAAGATCGTGAAAAAATAACGATTCTTGTCAATATCGGTGATCAAGAACAGACCTATCAACATCCGAGCGATAGTCAGCTGTTATTTGCCTATCCTCATGCCAACCTAAAAACCCCTATTCCTAAAGGAAAGGAACTTTCTATTCCTGCCCATAGTTGGCTCCTTCTCCATGAAACTGAATCAACAAAATAAAGGTCACCACAATGTGGTGACCTTTATTTTTATTCTTCTGTTTCCACAAAGCGTCCGATGATATGAACATTTTCTGAAATGGTGATAAAAGCCTGAGGATCAGCTTTTTTCATAATATATTTGAATTCATTAAACTCTGCACGCGTAATAACTGTCAGCAGAACCGCTTTTTCCTGATGGTTATAGGTTCCTTCTGCATTGTGGATAATGGTTGCTCCACGATGCAATTTTTTATGGATCTTTTCAATAATGGCATCTGGCTGGCTCGTTACGATCATTGCCTGCATCCGTTTTTGCTTGGTAAAGACAGCATCCGTTACTCGACTCGATACGAAGATGGTAATCATAGAGTAAAGAGCATACTTCCAACCAAAGGTCAGACCAGCGATCAACATAATGGTCCCATTGACCAAAAAGGAGATACTGCCGACATTCTTTCCTGTCCGTTTTCGAATCGTCAAACTGACAATATCCGTTCCTCCACTGGAAATGTTGTTCCGAAGAGCAAAACCAATCCCTGTTCCCATGACAACCCCACCAAATAGGGCATTCATGATCGGATCGTTGGTCAACGTAATCACTGGCACGAACTGAATAAAGAGGGAACTCATCGAAACCGTAATAAAGGTAAAGATGGTAAATTTATGGCCAATTTGATACCAAGCCACAATCATCAAAGGGATATTGATGGCATAAAAGGTCAAGGAAACTGGAATCGTAAAGCCAATAAAGCGTTGGCTCAGAACAGATAAAATCTGAGCTAGACCTGTTGCACCGCTGGAGTATACATGTCCTGGTTGAAAGAAGAAGTTGACGGCAATCGCTGATAGAAAACCATACAGCAAGGAAGCTGACACTTTTTCATCGTATTTCTCACGGGAGATGCTCTTCAGCACGCGCAATAATTTAATGTTATAAGCTAGTCGCCGCACATGATAGCGAAATAGCTTATGAAAGCGAATTTTTTTCATTTTCAATCCATCGATTAGAAGAAAAGGAAAATCTTAGAGCAACTGATTCCTAGACTCTCCCTTTTCTCTCTTGTCCTATTCTTGCTCTGCTACTTCTACTTGAAGATTTAACTCATCCAATTGCTTTTCAGAAACGACAGAAGGAGCTTGTGTCATTGGATCTGTCGCCTTGTTATTCTTAGGAAAGGCAATGACTTCCCGAATATTATCTTCACCTGCAAGAAGCATCACGAAGCGGTCCAAACCAATCGCCCATCCTCCATGTGGTGGGAAACCGTAATCCATTGCTTCCAACAAGAAACCAAATTGTTCATTAGCAGCTTCTTTTGTAAAGCCAAGTGCTTTAAACATCCGTTCTTGTAAATCTTTATGATTAATCCGTAGGCTTCCTCCACCTAATTCATAGCCATTTAAGACGATATCATAGGCAATTGCTCGAACTTTTGAAAGATCACCTTCCAATTCATGCTCTGTTTCAGCTTGTGGGAGTGTAAATGGATGGTGAGCAGACATATAACGGCCTTCTTCTTCAGACCATTCAAACATTGGCCAATCCACTACCCAAAGGAAGTTGTATTGATTGTTGTCAATCAAGTCAAGCTCTTTCGCAAGACGAACACGCAAAGCACCAAGCGTTGCATTGGCTACTTCAAGAGTATCTGCTACAAAGAGAACTAGATCTTTGTCTTCTAACTGTAAAGCAGCTGTCAAGTCACTTGTCAAGTCTGTCAAGAACTTCGCAACAGGACCGTTCAAAGTACCCTCAGCATATTTCACCCAAGCAAGACCTTTTGCACCGTATTGCTTCGCAACTTCTGTCAATTTATCGATGTCTTTACGAGAGTAATGATCTGCTGCACCTTTGACGACAATCGCCTTAACTGCCGGAGCTTCTGAGAAGACTTTGAAATCTACACCCTTGACAAGTTCTGTCAAGTCTTGGAGCAACATTTCAAAACGTGTATCTGGTTTATCTGAACCAAACAAGGCCATCGCATCGTCATAATTCATCCGTGGGAATGGGAGTGTTACTTCAATTCCCTTGGTTTCTTTCATGACACGTGCAATTAAGCCTTCTGTGATATCCTGGATTTCTTGATCACTCAAGAAAGAAGTTTCCAAGTCGACCTGTGTAAACTCAGGTTGACGGTCTCCCCGTAAATCCTCATCACGGAAACACTTCACGATTTGATAATAGCGATCAAATCCAGCATTCATCAACAATTGTTTTGTAATCTGAGGACTTTGTGGAAGGGCATAGAAATGCCCCTTATTGACACGGGAAGGAACCAAATAGTCACGCGCTCGTTCTGGCTTGTTGGTTGCCACCAACAATGATTGTTCCATTCGCAGATATCGGAAGAAACGGTGTTTCCACATCAATAAATTCTAATTCATCCAAGTAATTGCGGATTGAATGGGTTACTTTTGCACGAAGTTTGAGGTTTTCCAACATCTCAGGACGACGAAGGTCTAAGTAGCGGTAACGAAGACGAGTATCATCATTGGCTTCAATACCGTCCTTGATTTCAAATGGTGTTGTTTTTGCGGTATTGAGAACCGTAATAGTTTCTACCTTGAGTTCTACTGCTCCTGTAGGCAAGTTTGGATTAGCTTGTTCACGAGCTTCTACAAGACCTGTCACTTCTACAACATATTCACTACGGATGCTTTCGGCTGTAGCCATCACTTCTGCACTAACTGTTTCTGGATTGATCACCAATTGCATGATTCCTTCGCGGTCGCGTAGATCGATAAAGATCAAACCACCCAAGTCACGACGACGGCTAACCCATCCTTTCAAGGTAATACGAGTTCCAATGTGTTCTTCACGAACACATCCAGCATACATTGAACGTTTCATTTCTAATTAATCTCCAAACTAATATTCTTCCTTCTATTTTACCATAAAGACCAGCAGAAAGTGGCCTTTAGCTCAACTTTTTCAGTCACCAACTTCTTTAGTTATCGTGGCTCTCTTCTTTCTTTTTGGGATCATCGTAGAGAGTGGGTGCTAGCACCTTCATTAAAGTCGCCGTCCCAAATCGCAAGACAGCTGCTGCTAGTCCAAAAATAGGGGATAGGTAGCGGAAAAAGAAATCTCCCCTAAGCACATAGGTCATGCCACCCACAATAAAAAAGATCACAATTCCCTGAACGATTGCGTAAAACCAAATTTTTTTCACACTATTCTCCTTTTCACAAACCAGCTGACTTATCCACTGTTTTTTATCACTTATCCACAAAAATGTGGATAACTTTCACCTTTTGCCCCCTCAAAAGAGGAAGCGTCGTCAGCATCAGGACTTGCTTTCATCCATTTACAAGCAAGTTTCCCACAGCCTGTGGATAACTCTCTTGCTTATTTGTGACTTTCTCGTCACTTTCCTCACAAATCAAGGAGCCAGGATTTGATCCTGCCCCCTTTGATCAAGCATTATTTAAATTCGTCTGGTGTCCCTTTATATTGGGCCCAGTCTTTGCTGAAGAAGCGATCATTTAGATGGTAAGTTGGTGCTTTTTCAGCCTTTGTGACAAAGGGATTGACCGCTTTATCAAAGGCTAGCCAACCATTCCATCCCATATGAATCGTATCTTCCATAAAGTAGGGCTGATCACCATCTTTAGAAAAGTCTGCAATATTGGTGAATCCTTGACTTTCCAATTGGTAACGAATCTTTTGAACAGCCTGTTCATACTTTTCTTGGCTCAAGCCTGTGTATTTCATCCATTTGGCATTAACTGGAGGAATGACAAAGATAACATTGGTCCGAGATTTAGCAAACTGGTCTAGAACCAACTGCAAGTCATTGTACTCAGGAGATTGAACATAGGATTCGTTTTTTTGGAAACCTTTTAGTTTCTTCAACTTCATTTTTAAACGAGTATTGTAAAAATGATTGCTGATTCCAAGGTCGTTGTTATTGGTCTTGACTTTTGCTTCAGCCGTTGCAATTTCTTCCAATTTCTCATATGAGAATTGATCTGGTAAATCTTGTAGACGTTTTTTGACCTTCTTATCGTAATTCCCGTTTGTACGCGTTGCAAGATTACTAAACAAAGCATCTTCGCGTTGGACAAGGTGGGAAACAAACTGGTTCAAAGACTGATCAAATCTGGAAATTTTCTTTCCTTGAGAAATTTTCGTTACAACACTTTGAAAGGCGACATTTGGATACTGTTGTAACAGACGCTTTGCAGCATACTGGGATGCAGCATCCTGTTTATGATTGGCAATAAAGCTATTCAACTGATCGCTATTAAAGAATTGTTGAAAGGCAGAGGAATCGTATCCCTTTTTGGTGAACCATTGCGGAGAAACTACATAAACAGCTGTATTGTCCTTGAGTTCTGGCAAAATCTGTTGCATCCCAAAATACTGGTTCAAAGAAGCCGCACCACGTTCTCCTAAAAAGTAGGGTCTGTAATTGCGGTCATATTTTTCAGCCAAAACTGCTGGATGCACCACATCAAAACGCAACCATTCACTGGAGCCGAAATAAGGGACAAAGCGATGCTGTGGATCAGAAAGTGCTTCTTGTTTCTTTGTACGACTCTTGAATCCTTCTGCATTCAGACTAACCGCAGCTTTTTTCTCTTCAGTATAGTTGTGCTTATGATTGATTGGATAAAAGAATAATAAAGCTGTTACCATGAGGAGCGCGCAAAATACGGGCCCTAAAATCAGCCACAAACGCTTAAGCATTCTGAAGCTCCGTTACACCTTCTACGATCTTGTTCGCAGTATTCCAATCATCACGTCCAAATTCAGATACAGGAACACGGATGCCAAAGCGATTTTCCAGTTCTACAATCAATTCGACTGTTCCCATACTATCAAGGACACCCGCATCAAAGAGATCCTCATCCATCATGTCTGAGACATCTTCCATAAACAATTCGTCAATAATTTCAATTACTTGTGATTTTACATCCATTTTTCTATTCTCCTTTTATTTCAATTTTGGAAACCATTGTTGATCCAAGAATCCTGAGAAAATCAGGAAGGACAGCATCACTGTGTTAAAGGTGATAAAGATCCCTAAAGCTTTGGTCCAACGATTGTCCGGTATAGGATCCAATCCTTTTGCTTTTCTTTCTTTATTGATGGTCTTTTTCTTACGAATCCAAGCATCATTGATGACCAGTCCAAGCCCATGGAAGAGCCCATAAGCGATGTAGTACCAGGTCACCCCGTGCCAGAAGCCCATGACCAACATATTGATAATATAGGCAACATTTGAGGTGGTAATTCGGCTCTTGAATACTTTATTGCGCATCAATACCATCACGAGACGCATAAAGACAAAATCACGGAACCAGAAAGATAAACTCATATGCCAACGATTCCAGAATTCCTTTAAGTCACGTGATTTAAAGGGACGCTCAAAGTTGATGCGACTTTTAATTCCCATCAGATTGGAAGCTGCTAAAGCAAACATCGAATAGCCCGCAAAGTCAAAGAAAAGGTCAAAGCCATAGACATACATGACTCCCAGCGTTCCGATATTGAAGAATCCACCTTGAGACAAGGCATAGGTCTGCACATGTCCTAACAATAAGTGGCCAAAAATATGAGCTAGGATAAATTTATAAAGGAAGCCATACATGATATACTTAACAGCTTGCTCCAACATATCCAATAATTCTTCACGCTCAGGAATGGTTTTATAATCCTCATTAAAACGTTTGAAACGATCAATCGGCCCACTTGAGAAGGTCGGCATAAAGAGCATAAAGCGTAAGAATTCCCAGAGTGTGAATTCTTTCAAGACACCATCTCGCATTTCGATGATCATTCCGACAGCCCGGAAGGTTAAATACGAAATCCCTAAAAATCCAAACAAGGATTGGTGCCCATTCTTGATCGCTGGCTCTACCTTAACAAAGATCAGGGGCAAGACAGACAAGAAGGAATGAAGATAGAAAATCCACTTATTGTCCGCTTTTTGACGATAGATCTTGTAGGAATACACAATCAAGATTTGCCAGACTACGTAAAAGAGCAGGGCATAAATTTGCTTGAGATTCGAACCTGTCAGCATCAAAATGATAAAGATCAGACTCACCAGTCCTTCATAGACCGGAAATCTCTTTTTGAAAAAGAGGCCCACAAAGATCGGCAAAAAAGCTAGAATGAGGTAGATAAAATAGATCGGTGTTCCATAGTGTTCTAAATGAGGGAGCTGTTTCAAAAACTCGATCATCGGTTGTTAACCTCGCTAATCAACCCTTTGATGTCGATTTTCCCGTTTGGTGTTAATGGCAGGCTGTCACGATAGAGGAATTTTGAAGGCATCATATAAGACATCATGATGTTTTCTAAATCTTCCTTAATGGCTTTCGTGATATCAATTTCGCGCTCAAATTGTTCTTTGACGCCCTCTTTTAAGATGACATAGGCCAAGAGATTTTGGACCTTGTGATCTTTATTATAACGCGGTACAGCGACTGCTGAGTCAATATACTTCGATTTGTTCAAGTTTTGAGAGACATCCTCTAGCTCGATACGATAACCGTTAAATTTGATTTGGAAGTCCATCCGTCCACCATAGAGAAGGAGACCTTCATCCGTCATGGTTCCGACATCTCCTGTATGGTAGGCTGGAAGGCCTTCAAATTCGAAGAAGGCTTCTGCTGTTTTCTCTGGATTATTCATATAACCTTTTGAAACGGCTGGTCCAGACACGATGATTTCCCCTTGCTCACCATTTGGCAATTTGTTGCCTGCCTCATCAATGATGAAGGTTGGAGAATCTTCTTTGGTGTAACCAATTGGCAGACGTTTCAAAGTCGCTAACATCTCATCTGTGATTGCTACTGCCGACAAAGCAACAGTTGCTTCCGTTGGGCCGTAGGCATTGATGATGCGTGCATTTGGGAAACGCTCGCGCAATTTCTGAGCGGTTTTAACGGTCAACTCTTCCCCATCAAAGTAGAAATGGGTGATCCCTGGCATCTTTTCAGCATTGAAATCTTCAGACAACATGGCCATATCTGCAAAAGATGGTGTCGAAGTCCAGATCGCAATCGGAAGAGAAAAGATGGTCGCAAAGAGTTGTTTGAAGTCTTGAGTAATGGCTGATGGAAGAGCAAAAAGGGTTCCTCCAAGAGCCAAGGTCGGTGCCCAGTACATGACAGACAAGTCAAAGGAATAAGGCGGTTGTGCCAACATTTGCGGACGCTCTGGCGTTGCAAATTCCTTGTCCGTAATCATCCAGTTAGTGAAACTGAGGAGATTATTGTGTGAAATTTGTACCCCTTTAGGCTTACCTGTAGTTCCTGATGTGAAGATGATGTAATAAGTATCATCACCCTTAACAGGATGAGTCACTTCGTAGCTAGTCTTGCTTTCAAAAGCTGTTGTCACTTGATCCAATGTTAGAATTGGAGCTTGGACTTCCTCAAGTGGGAAGTCATTGATAGCAATAATCAGACTAGGCTCTGCTACTTCAACGATAGCCGTCACGCGCTCAAGAGCTGAGTGACTATCAATTGGAATATAAGCGTGACCAGATTTAGTCAAA
>OGEJ01000775.1_pt1 | contig 10121 bp, 10 predicted proteins | sample 1570701 | NCBI WGS metagenome assembly OGEJ01 (sample SAMEA2582140, study PRJEB24529) | metagenome | biome: Human gut stool | place: China | collected 2011
ATGCAGCAGCATTCGCTAAACTTGTTGAAGTAGCTAAAAACGCTTAATAGCATAATCATATACATTGAGGACTCTCTTTGGAGGGTCCTTTTTTATGTGGTGAAAGTAATAGATTATCAATAACTTTTATAATATGATATTCTATACATAGAATGTGTGTGATAAATATTAAAAGAGGGGAATTAAAATAATGAAAAAATTATTTTCTATGTTATTGTTAGTATGTATAGTAATACCATTACAGATCCAAGCTATATCGATGGAAGCAATTAAAAATGATAAGAACAATGTTCCTATTCTTACAGGAAAAAATGCTATTACGTATTTTGTAGATAAAAGTTCCATTAAAAGAGTAGAAGAGAATGAGTTTATTTATAAAGCACAGGCCGTTGTATATGAGGTTGAAAATAATAATAGTCGTAGAACTAACTCATATATTCACAAGGTTTTAGTTACTTATCGTTATGATATAAACCATTCTGTAGCCAGCGTATTACGTACTCCACAGTATGCACAAGACTATTCACTTCTCATATATGCTAAACAAGCTAGCTCTGGTATGAAATTAACAATAAATAGTGTGGAAGATTTTAATTATGAAGGTGTGGCTTTAGGGAATTTCGGTAATATTCCAGAACAATACGTTGATGTAGCTTTGCATGATCCTAAATATGTTGTAGGTAACTATATCTTTAAAGAAGCTTATGGTACAGCTTTTGAAAATATGACTCTTCATAAGAAATTAAATAAATGAGTTTATTTGAAATACGTAGATGGACGCTTTCATCGCTATTTTGTATGGTAAAAGTAATACGACAAAAGCCTATAGTACATATACAGTACTATAGGCTTTTAGTGTACTTATCATATTATCTTCTATATCCGCCGCATCCTCTTGTATTAGAGTTTGGACCGCAATAACTTTGGCTAGTATTGTTACAAACTGTATTGTTATTATTACAGTTGTATTGAGCGTTTGTATTACAATTGTATTGAGTATCTGCATTACATTTATACTGAGCATTGGTATTGCAATTTGCTTGTGATCCATTGCATACATAATCATAAGCAAATCCTGTAGATACTGTGGCAGTCACGGCTAAAAAGGTCATGACGAGCATACGTTTTGTAAATCTCATATGTATCATCTCCTTAATTCTATACTTATATTATACTACTATAGGTCAAATAAAATATAATATTCTATACATATGAGTTGTTTGAGAATTTTTATATTTATTGTATGAGTAGATATGTATGTATTATAGTTAGTCTATAAAAATGAGGTGGATATTATGAATCGTAATGAATTAATTCAATACATACAAAAAGAATATATCTGTGATGTAGACTATCTATGGAAAAATATCATGACTATGTAGTAATTCGACGTAGAGACAATCAAAAATGGTTTGCGGGAATCTTTAATATTCATGGACAGCAGGTAGGACTTGATACAAATGAATCATTAGATGTAGTAAACCTTAAATGTGATTCTGATTTGATCCCTAATCTGATTCATGAAAGCGGAATCTATCTTGCTTATCATATGAACAAACAACATTGGATATCGGTAGATATAGAAAAATATGAAGATGTTAAAAAACTAAAGCTAATAGTGAATATGAGCTATAGACTAGTAAGGCTAAGGTAAGATAAAATTAATATATATTTATAATAGATAGCTAGTTGATATAAAGGCTAATGAATCCTATCAGTTATTTTAATCATGTTTTTTATATATCGTATATTAGCCAAATAATAGTCATAACATGATTAAATAATTTATCATATTTTTATTTTGAATATATATATATATATAGGGATGAGTTATGAGTACTAACAATATAAAATTAAAGTGTCAAATTTTTACTCCTGCAGATTATGTTAAAGAGTTATTAGATATTATTGAGTATAATGAAGATATTTTTTCAGAGACTGTATTAGAGAATTCTTGTGGTGATGGAAATATATTATTAGAGGTTGTCGACCGTTATATTAAAAATGGGATGAATTTAGGGAAATCTATAGAAGAAATTAGTAGAGGCCTATCAGAAAATATTTATGGCTTTGAAATAGATTCAGTTCAGTATAATAAATGTATTAGTAAATTAAATGCACTTATTGTATCTTATGGTTTACCAAAAGTAAAATGGAATATATATAATAAAGATTTTCTACAATGTAATTTGAATATAAAGTTTGATTATGTCATAGGAAACCCACCATATATAACATATAAAGAAATTCCTGATATAGAGAGGCAATTTATAAGAACAAATTTTGTAAGTTGTAAGAAAGGCAAGTTTGACTATTGCTATGCTTTCATTGAAAAAAGTGTTAATTTACTTTCTGAAACTGGTAAAATGTCATATTTAGTTCCTAGTAGTATATTTAAAACGGTCTTTGGTAATCAGTTAAGACTGATAATTAAGGATTACGTTTCTTGTATTAAAGATTATAAGGATAACAATATTTTTGATAATGCAATTATAAAGTCATCAATTTTAGTATTAGATAGAGCAAAAGAAACAAAATTCTTGTCATATATTAGTGCTAATAGAGATGATATTAGAGTTATCAATAAAACTCGATTAGGGGATAAATGGATTTTTACAAACTTAATTAATTGTGGTGATAGCCGATTTGGAGATTATTTTAAAGTTTCACATGTAGTTGCAACCTTATTGAATAAAGCATTTGTAATTAATTTAGATAACTGTAAAGATGAGAGGGAATATTATCAGATTGGGGAACATATAATTGAAAAAGAAATAGTAAAAGATACTGCAACACCTAAGAGTAAACGATATTGTCGTAACGAAAAAATTATTTTTCCTTATTCATATAAGAATGGGAAAATTAAACATTTGGATGAGTTTGAGTTAAAAAATTTTTTTCCAGGGGCATTTAGATACTTAAAGTCTTTCTATAGTGAATTAATTAAAAGAAAAAGTGATAAAAAAGTTGCTTGGTTTGAGTACGGAAGGACACAAGCTTTAGGTAATTTAAATCAAAATAAATTACTTATCTCCACGGTTATTACTGATAAGATCTTAATATATACTTTAGATAAATCCTGTATTCCATATGCAGGCTTATATATTACTCCAAGAAAAAATAGACAAAAATATAGTTTAAAAGATGCTAAGAATATTTTGGAAGATTTAAGTTTTTTAAATTATGCTAAACAAACGGGGATTCCTATCAATGGAAACTCTGTTAGAATAACCTCTAAGGATATAGAAGCATATAGATTTTAAAGAGGTGCTATGATGGAATATCTTAAATATGTGATAGAGGATAGTACAATTGCAAAATTACTTGGTATACAGAATTTTACTTCTGATGAAGCCGCGGTATTGGAACTTGTTAAGAATTCCTATGATGCAGAAGCCGTTAATTTAACTCTAGAATTTAAGAGTAATTCTTTGACTATTAAAGATGATGGAAAAGGAATGAGCGATGAGGATATAAAGCGTCACTGGATGCATATAGGTAAAAGTGATAAAGGGTATGAAGTATTAGATAAATATAATAATAAAAGAATACAAGCGGGTTCAAAAGGTGTTGGCCGTTTTGCTTTAGCAAGATTAGGTGAATATATAGAATTATTATCAAAGAAAAAAGATTCAATTGGTGTTTTTTGGAAAACAGATTGGAATAACTCTACAATTGAATATATCGATTCATATGAAGAAACTGGAACTTGTATACAAATTAAATCATTAAGAAATAATTGGACACTATCTAGGATTAGAAATTTAACAAAATATCTTGAGAAAACATACAATGATACATCTATGAAGATCAATATTATTTCAGGTAGTTATAATGTGGAAGTTAACCCTTATTTCCCAGATGTAAAAATAGGAATTAATTGTCGTAGCTATATTAAATTGCAATATAAAGATGGAATGTTGGGGGTTGATGTTATTTCTGATGAGTTTACAGAGGAAGCTAAAAAATATTATTTTCAGGATAATTTAAATCATTTTTATATGGAGGTTAATGTATATGATGAATTACAAGGGAACGAATATATTGATATTTCTAATGATGAGTTAAGTGATGTGTTAAATCAAATAGGTCATTTTTCTGCGAATTTTTATTTTAATTTATCTGCAACTAAACAAGATCAAGAAAAATTTTTATATAAATTTTTAAATACTATTGAACCAACTAAACCCGGTATAATTTTATATAGAAATGCATTTAGTATTTCATCATATGAAGGTGAAAAAGATTGGTTAGGGTTGGGGAGACGTTCAAGAATGTCTCCGGCAGCTGCATCCCATCCCACAGGTGCTTGGCGTGTTCGTGAAAACCAGATATCTGGTTTTGTACAGATTGATAAAAAGGAAAACCAATACTTACAAGATTTGATGAATAGACAAAGTATGGATGAAAATATTTTTTATAAAGTTTTTGTTCAGATAATTCTTATCGGTCTTAAAGAGTTTGAACGTTATCGACAAGGAATAATCCGATCAATTGATTTAAAGAATAAAACAGAAAGTCTAAAAAAGAATCGATTGATTGATAAAATTATTCGAAATCCTAAAAAATTAGAAGAGTTATCTAAAAAAGAAAATGAAAAATTTATATCAGAGTTAAAAAATGTTAAGCGGCAGGAACATAAAGTAGAACAAGAAAAAGCTGCAATTGAGGCAAGGTATAAATATGATGTTAGAATTCTTAATGTATTATCAACTATCGGGCTAAAAGCAGCATCAATTGCTCATGAATTAAAAAATGACAGGAATATATTAGTAAATAGTTATACAAATATAATTCAAGCTTTAAAAGATTATGAGATGTGGGATATATTAACTAGTCCAGAGAACCAGCAAATTGCATATAAAAATGTACCATTATTACTTGATCAAAGTAATGATATAGCAAAAAAATTAGTTACATTTATGAATATAATGTTATCTAATATTGAAAAAAATAGTTTTAAATATGCTTTAATAGATATTAAGACTATAGTATTAAGTATTGTTAATGAGTGGTCTAATGACTATAAGTGGGTGAATATAGAATTTATCATAGATGATAATTTAAAGTTTACCTTATCGGAAGATATAATACGTGTAATTTTAGATAATTTAATATTGAATAGTATTCAACAAAATGAGTTTAATCAAAAATTGGATATCTCTATAAATATTTCTTTTATAGATAACAAATTGCACTTTATATATAGTGATAATGGTAAGGGGCTTGATAAAAAATATCATAGTAATCCAAAGAAGATACTTGAAGTTCTTGAATCTACTCGTAAAAATGGACATGGTTTAGGAATGTGGATGATAAATAATACAATTAATTTAAGTGGTGGTGAAATTATAGAGATAAAAGGTACAAATGGATTTAAAATAGAATTTAATTTAGGAGATAAGTCTTAAAATGGAATGTATCAAAATATTGTATATTGATGATAAACTGGATATAGAATTTTCAAAATTTTTAGATCAATATAAGAAAAAGAATGAAATACCAGATATTAAAATTGAAGTTGAAGAAGTTCAATTTTATCCAAAAGATGGGTATGATGCATTGCTTAAAAATAAAACTGTAAGCAATTCTAATATTATTTTTATTGATTCAAAACTATTTGAAAATAATACCGCTGTTCAGGGCAAATTTACAGGGGAAGAATTTAAACTTATTTTGAAGAAATACTTTCCCTTTATAGAGGTATTTGTTATAACTCAAAATGATATAGAGCCTGATTATGCTAAAATTGCTAAATATGATATAAATAAAGCTGAGTCTGCTAATATATATTATTGGAATACTATTCCATTACATATTAAAGAAGCAATAAGTAAAATTCAAGAATCTAGATTATTATTGAAAAAAATAGAAGAAAATAAACAGCTTGAAGCATATATAATTGAAAAAATCGCAAATTCATTAAATGGTATAAATCTATATGATGAATTAAGTAAGCAAGATTTGGATGAAATAATTACTTTATTTAAGGAGATACAAGAAAGTATAAATGGAAAATGATTATAGAAATACAGTATACTGTCCATCTTTAGGGGATATTTATAAAAATAAAAATAAAGTTAAAGAAATGGTGTTATTAGATCATCCTAAAGCTGAAGATTTACATAACTACATTAGTAATAATTATACTAAATATAAATTAGAATTTATGAAAGCTTATAATTATAAGTGTGCTTATTGTGGGGTATCATCTCAATTAATACCTAAAGAATTATTTGAGGTAGATCATTATATATATCAAAAATCAGAAAGGTTTAAAAGTAAAAAAGATGCTGGATATATAGATAACTTAGTTTTATCTTGTCATAACTGTAATCATAATAAATCTTCATTTATGATTAAAGATGAGGTTTATGATAACTTACATCCTGATAATAAGAAGATTTGTGAATGTTTCTATCGAGATGATTTATATTATATAAAGATAACTGAATCTGGACCAAATAATGATAATATTTCACTCTTTTATAATAAGTTGAAGTTAGGTTCAGAGGTTCATAGATTAGATTTCCTTTTAATGAATTTAATTGGTTTAAAATCACAACATCATCTTGATAGTGAAAATGAAGTGAAGTTAACAGATATTATTGAAAATCTTCGTATGAAAAGAAATTTAAAGATTACCTGAGTTTAGTATATTTATAATAGGATATTATGGAAGTACAAGGTATATATAAAGCATATATTGTATAATAATTGAATAATATTTAACTAAAATAGTAGTTGTTGAAATTCAAATATTATTATGGGAAATTAATATGGCTATTACTTAGGTAAAATAATATATTAATTTTTGACTGATTTATTCTGTGTGGAATTGTAGACCAGTTATGATTAGTTATAAAGGTAATTTAGGAATATTATTAATCAATAGAGATTGTAAAATAGGGAAATATCATACGATTCCCTTCCCTGTTTATATATGATATAATTTATATCAAAATGAGTCATAAATGGTTTGGACGCCAGTTCTCGCTTCTCGAAAATGTATTTGAAGAAATGGTCTGACTTCACAGTCGGGCCTTTTTTCATGCCACGTTTAGAAAGCTAGCTTTCAGCTAGAGGTCAATTACTTTGCTGCCATGATAATAGTTGCTACAAGTATACTAAATGAAATCATTAACGATAACACTTTGTATATACTCATATTGATCACCGCCAATCCTCGGGTTGATTAGCAAAGGCTGGACCCATTTAGAGGCCTCAAGTTCAATGTAGTGTTGTTGATAATAAAAGTAAATAGATTAGAGGTTCCTAATAGTTACCTAAGTGACCAATAGGAACCTCTTTTGTTTTGTACCCATTTACATAAATATGTTCTTATTATGTTACAATACAGTTAATATTAATATTTTATGGAGAGAAGTATATGTTAAAACGATTATTATTAAGTGCTGTTGTATTGAGTGCTGTTAGTGTATCTAGTTATGCTGTTGATGTGAACATTCCTAGTGCAGATCTAAGTATTGCTTAGGATGTGTATGTACAGGGCGTATATAGTACTGAAAATATTAAGAATGCTTATGATGGTGAAACTCGAAAGGTAATAGATTCGATTATTTTGAAAGAGGGAATGCATAAAGAGTTTGGTACTGCTGTTAATGATGCTGAAGTTGAAGCCTTTAAAAATGAGTTATATTCTATCAAGCGTCGTCAATTTAATGGTAATACAATTGTGAATTTACATAATAATGATGGTGGACTATCAGTTACACTTCCATTTAGCGCAATACAAAAAGAGTCTATAACCGATTTTCCTAATTCAAATGCTCATTATTTAGTAGAATCACCTATGATTGCTGGGAGTATTATTGAAAATAAAACACCAAACACTACTGATAAAACAGATGTGGCTTTTAAATATGGCGGTCTAAATAAAAGTTCTTTGAGAAAGACAACACTGAGTGGGGCTGTAGAGATGGATATTATAGGCTTAAAATTTGAGTTGAGCAATCATCCAAATCAAGAGTATAATGTTATCCTTTATCCGCGTGCAACGAAGATAGTTACATCAAATGATATTAATATAATTATGGCTAATTATGTAGTACCATCAATTTATTCGCTTCAAGATTTAGATGAGTATAGCAAGGTTGAGACACATAAAACGTATTCCTTTAGAGTACCTAAAACAGCTGTAAAAGCTAAGACGTTAAATGAAAAACTAGATGGTGTAACTTTTATAATTGATAAAGATATAGAGCAACAAGTTCGCATTGAACCTAGTAATAAATCGGAAAAAGGTATATTTAGTACAGTCAATGAGATTGGTATATTAAATAAGATTGATAATAAGTCATTAGAGCTTTTTGGTGTACCAGGAGCTAAAATGATAACAAAGGGATTCCATACTTATGTTTGGAATGATGGCGTGCCAGGACTATTACTAGATTTTGAACTAGATAATCAACAAGGTATATTGATGTTTGTTATTTATGATGAAAACCATAAGTATGTAAATACAATTCAATACCCGTTAGACAATAATTCATATAGTAAAGCTCAGTTGCGTAAATTAATTACTGATGTAAAATTATCATCTACTGGTAATCTGTATGAAGGCAATGTTTGGTTTATCTAGTTAAACCTATTGATAAATGAAATAAGGAATGAAATCCTTAGATTTCTTTCCTTGTTTTAATATAATTTATACCCAAGTGAGGCATAAATAGTTTGGTCGTCAGACTTCGCTTCTAGTATTTATAATTGAAAAAACGGTCTGACATCATGTCAGGCTGTTTTTTTCATGTTTAAATGGAGTTATTAGTTGTGTAACTCTCGTTTTCCGTATATTTTTAGGACTATAGCAATAATTGTATTTAATACAAATAGAAGAGCGAAGCACTTTAGAGCTGTAGTATAGCCATATCCTGCTTCGTGAAAGTATGACACGAGCATAGGACCCACGATGCCCGCCAATCCCCAAGCAGTTAGAATACGGCCATGAATAGTCGATAGTTGACGTATACCATAGAGGTCCGCAAGATATGCTGGCATACAAGAAAATCCACCACCATAGCATGTGATAATGAGAAGGATTAAGATTTGGAATGTTAGGGCGCTATTGGTTTGGGCGAGTAAATAGAATGCGATGATTTCTATAATAAAGAATAGTATGTAAGTTTGTGCTCGCCCAAGGTAATCGGAGATAGTAGACCATGCAATACGCCCCCCACCATTGAAAATACCGATGATACCAACCAGTGATGCAGCTGCTGCAGGTGTCATACCAATGGCTTCTTGTGCCATAGGGGACGCTAAGGATAGTAGGCCTATACCACAGGTAATATTAATAAAGAATACCCACCAAAGGGCACCAAATTGCCAAGTTTTAATAGCATCATTGGCTAGCATGCCATGGTTGTGAACGTACATAGTGGATTTATCTTTCGTAGTTCGAGTTGGTTGTTTTGGTTGAGGTGCTTTCAAATAGAGCGAAGAGGCGCCCATAATCACTAGATAGATTATGCCGAGGATAATGAAGTTATTTACTAATCCAAATTGAGCAATGAGGAATTGCATAAGTGGACCTGCAATGAGTGAAGCAAATCCAAAACCCATAATGGCTAATCCTGTTGCAAATCCCGGACGATTTGGAAAGTATTTTACCAGTGTAGAAACTGGTGTTATATAACCAATACCTAATCCGATACCACCGATGATACCATAGAAGAGATAGAGTAAGGTGAGATTGTGGACACTAAGTGCATAGGCCGTACCGAATAATCCAGTTACCCAGAATAACATGGCAAGAAGGCCACTTTTCTTAGGACCAATTTTTTCTGCAAAGGATCCAAGAAAGCCCGCAGATAGTCCGAGCATTAAAATGGCTAATGAGAATGTCCATGTTGTTTGCGATAAAGTAAAACCCATATCTGCCATAATAGGACGTGTGAGTACACTCCACGCATATACGCTACCAATGGATATGTGCAGACCAATGGCTGCTAATGCAATAAACCAACGATTTCTCATAAGAAAACTCCTTTCATATAGGTGAGATATTCAGATATAGATAAAGAAGCATTTGTTACGGGAAGGCAATAAAAAAGACCATCTGAACAAAAGCTTGCCCAGACGGTCGGCTATCACACGATGTG
>OGEJ01000783.1_pt1 | contig 10066 bp, 11 predicted proteins | sample 1570701 | NCBI WGS metagenome assembly OGEJ01 (sample SAMEA2582140, study PRJEB24529) | metagenome | biome: Human gut stool | place: China | collected 2011
TAAAGTAGTCTATAAAATAAAGTGCTCTTGAATCTGGAATTAAAAACTGCAGAAAACCACATTGCTTTAGAGTCCAAAGTGTGATCAAAAGAGAAAAAACACCAAGGTTCAGGAAAATCATGTAGGATTCATCTGACGAATATTTATCATTTTTCCTCATTATAGAAAAGCATAAAATCAGGCAGATGATTCCTAACGATAAGATTTCGCAGCTTAGAACCAATGAACAGAGACTGTTGCTCAGGATCTTCAGGGTACAGTCTCCTTTTGTCCCTCCAAAAAGATGGAAAGAATTTCCGTAGTAGTCTGAATATACAGGAATAATCCTGACCTGCAAGTGTTTTCCATCACTGTTTTTTGGAAGATCGACAATATGCCAACAAGAGCCGGGAGACTTCATGAATCTTAATGTGTCAGTATCATTTCCAAATTCATAGATTTTCTCTCCATCAAGCAATACCTCAGCCCGGGTATGGGTTGTCTTGAACAAAATGGATTGTTGATTCTGAAAAGAATCTGGAAGAATGACATCTTCAATTCGAATATTATCTTCGGATCGTTCAGTTGTCACAAGCTGGGTTGTATTGTCAAAAACTAAATGTTCACGGGTCGTATTTTGATGAAAGATCCAACCTGAAAAGACAGTGCCAAACAGGATGAACAGGATTAAAGAGATCCATAATTTTTTCTTAAATTTCATAACTTTTTCCCTTTATAGAATATCACTTCCATCCGGGATCTTGGAAATAATCGTCCGATTAGTCCTGAACAGAAAGATAAGTGAGACAATCAGTGACATGATCTCAGCAGTCAGGAAAGCCCACCATACTGCATGAAGCCCACCAAATTTTGCCAGTACATATGCAGCCGGAATCAGTACTACAAGCTGACGCATGATGGATACGATCATACTGAACACGGCCTTTCCAAGCGCCTGGAATACAGTACCGCAGATGATGCCGAACCATGCAAGTAAGTAATGGATACCGATGATACGAAGCGCAGGGACTCCAATCGTAAGCATATCAGCAGATGCGTTGAACATTCCGAGAAGTACCTGTGGAACGAATTCAAAGCAAAGAAATCCGAAGAGCATAATACAAAATGCTGTTGCCATACTGAGCTTGATCGTCTTGACCATACGTTTTCTATTCTGCGCACCGTAGTTGAATGCAATGATCGGAGTGATACCGTTATTCAAACCGAAGACAGGCATGAAGAAAAAGCTCTGCAGTTTGAAATACACTCCGAATACGGCAGTTGCAGTAGATGAAAATGTGATCAGGATACGGTTCATGGAGTATGTCATAACAGAACCAATCGACTGCATGATAATAGATGGAATACCGATTGCATAAATTGTTCTGATAATTCTTCCGTCCGGACGGAAACCACGGAACTGAAGTTTCACATCAGGGTTAAATTTATGGTTACAATGCGACAAGTGCGCCTACACACTGTCCGATAACTGTAGCTAAGGCAGCACCGGTAACGCCCATCTTAGGGAAGCCGATCAGACCAAAGATCAGGATCGGGTCAAGAATGATATTCGTGATCGCACCACACAACTGGGAAGTCATACTGAAAATCGTTCTTCCGGTGGAAGTGAGCAGTCGTTCAAAGCAAATCTGTGCCAGCAGTCCCATAGAGAAGATCATAACAGTGCTCAGATAATCGATTCCCATTTCCATGATCTCAACATCTGCATTTCCAATCTGGCTTGCATAGAAAGGTTTTACTACGGTAAAGCCAAGAATAAGAAATACGATATAGCTTATGATATAAAGAAATGCAGCGTTAGATGCAATTTTGTTTGCCTCATCATTTTGCTTTGCTCCGAGTGCTCTGGAAAGGAGTGCATTCATACCGACGCCGGTACCGGTTGCAACTGCAATGAGCAGCATCTGTAACGGGAAGGCGAGAGAGACTGCGGTAAGAGCATTTTCTGACAGCTTTGCTACAAAGATACTGTCTACAATATTATAAAGTGCCTGCACTAGCATGGAAACCATCATCGGTAAGGACATGTTGAACAAGAGTCTGCCGATTGGCATGGTTCCCATTTTGTTCTCTGCTGCAGGGGCAGAAGCTGTTTTTTGGTTCATATATTCTCCTGTTATTACGAAAACTTAATTTAAAGCGTCAATTATTAATGATAGCATTATATGGTGTACGTTTCAATAGTTGAAGACTTGAAAATGTCTTAAAGGTCAGTTTGGCATTCTTGAATTATTGTGTTAATAGGTAAAGTCAGTAGAAGTAATAGTAACAACTTGACAGTTTGCGTACTGTATGATATTTTCTAAGTAGTAAGTAGTAAGTAGTAAGTAGTAAGTAGTAAGTAGTAAGTAGTAAGTGGTAAGTAGAAAACAAAAATGGCGATCAGGAAATAGGAGGAAAGCAGGTATGAAAGATCTTACATTATCTCAGCAATATGCATTACTTGCGTTGGACGGACAGGAGAGTATTCATCCAAGCGTGGCAAAAAGTGCTGTATTGAGAGCTGTTTCTGCTGCGCAGGTGTTGGAGACAGAATTAGGAAAAGCAGATGTGGATTCATTTTTAGAATTTTCTGCAGCACTGCAGAAAGCGGTACAGATGGCAAAAACATTAAAGAAAAAAGAGGAGACTCAGATTGAGAAAGAAGTGGCTGCTGTTTTGGAAGCAGAAGAACTTCTAAAGGAAGTACCGGATATTTTGGGCTGTGATATGAATTATGATACATCAGGTGTTGAACTAAAGGCATACCTTAGTGATGAGACAAGTTATATCAGAATAAAAGAAGGACTTCGTGCAGAGATTCTAGAGGATGGTCCAATTAGTTTGGAAGATGCGGTTCTCTTATGGCTTCTCCGTGAAAGTGGCTGTATCCATGACATGTTTTCTGTATCAGAGCAGAATCGTGTAGAAGAACGTATGACAGAAGCTGCTGTTCAGGATGAGAAGTACCGTGCATTATGGGAAGCAGAATTTCATAACGTTTTTGAAGGATTTATGAATCGGTTTGTGAAGACTAAGAGTAAACTGCTTAAGAATCCATATTTAGAGGGTGTTAATCTTGTATTTCCTTACCTTGACAGAAGAAAATCTGTATTTATTGATACGGTTATTTTTGGAACTAACGTGGCAGACAGAAGAGCTGCGGCTGTAGAATATCTGAAGAAAAAAGGCTTTGCGGTAGAGGAGATCAGAGTAGGCAGTGAGACTTTACTAAAAATAGGCAATATATATTACCGTATCTTCCCAATGACGAAAACAGCATATAAAGTACCGATTCAGGGAGTCAACCTGGTACCGGCATACTGGCAGTAGGAAGAAAGTACGGAAATACTAATTATGTGGACGGTAGAAAAGGTGAGCTGATGTCAAGACAGAGAAGCATGGAAGTAATAGAGCAGGCAGAATATGTGACGATCGGAGAGCTTGTGCGGCTTACAGCAGTGCGCTACAGTACTTTGAAGTTTTATACAGAGGAAGGAATGCTGCCGTTCGAGCAGGCAGAAGAGAATCTGACCAGAAGATACCGCAGAGTTGAGAGCTTAGAAAGGATTGCGCAGATTCGTCGGTTAAGAGAACAGAAGAAGACAATTCCGGAGATTAAAGAGATTCTAGGATATGGTGAAGAGTAGAAGGTGAAAAGAGGCTGTCATGTGCAGCCTCTTTTTCAAGCATTATTCCTTCCATTCCGGCGAGACAAACAAGATATTTAGATGTTCTAATTGTTTCTTCAAGATAGTTTAAATTCATAATCATCCCTGCCTTTACAAAATGTTGCTGTTAACGAGTTACTATAATGATAGTATAGCATAAGTAGAAATGATTGTCTGAAAATTCAAATAAAAACAGAAGAAAATTTAAAGAAAAACTGGAGAAAATAAAATTTACAGTTGACAATAGCTAAGAAATCAGCTATTATATGAATATAATAATAGTAATTATTACTGAAATAAAAAGGGAGGTAATCACATGGAGAAAAAAGCACTTTACAATCTGTCTTACGGAGTATTTATGTTATCCACGCGTTCCGGCGAGAAAGTAAATGGCTGTATTACGAACACATGCATGCAGGTAGCAAATGATCCGGTTCGAATTGCAATATCTGTTTTAAATAGTAATTATACTTGTGATCTGATCAAAGAAAGCGGAATCTTTGCATTGAGTCTGTTAGATGTGCAGTGTTCCTTTGAGACGATCAAGCATTTCGGATTCCAGTCAGGAAGAGATGTGGATAAGATGAAAGATCTGACGCTTCCGGTTGATCAGAATGATATACCATATATGGGATATCAGGCATGTGCTGTAATCAGTGGTAAGGTTCTGGAACAGCAGGATCTTGGTACACATACTCTGTTTATTGCAGAAGTAACAGATGCAAAACTGTTGAATGAGAATGCACCGCTTACTTATGCAGATTACCAGAATCGTGTAAAACCAAAGAAGAAAGAGATACCTCAGGATAAGAAGATCGTTGGTTGGAGATGTAAAATCTGTAATTATGTATATGAAGGCAGCGAACTTCCGGCAGATTTTATTTGCCCGATCTGCGGACATGATGTCAGCGATTTTGAACCAATTTTTGAAAACTAATGGTAATAATTCATTGATCTTGTCATGTAGTGAACAGATGTGAGATCAGGAATAATTATAAAATGAAGATGAAGAGAAAAGGAGATATGGAATTATGAAATATGTATGTGATTTATGCGGATGGGAATATGATGAGGAGCAGGGATATCCGGAAGGCGGCATTGCACCGGGAACAAAGTGGGAAGATGTACCGGAAGATTTTGAATGTCCGCTGTGCTCCGCAGGAAAGGATCAGTTCTCTGAGGAGTAAAGAGAAATTTTATTTAAAATAATGAAAACAGGTGGTAGAATAGATACAGAACTATTTTATCACCTGTTTTACGTTACGAAAGAGAGGAAGAGAAACATGTATCAGGCAGCAAATGACAGATATGAGAAAATGGCTTATGTACGTTGCGGAAAGAGTGGATTAAAGCTCCCGGCAATTTCACTTGGATTGTGGCACAATTTTGGAGATACAGGCGTCTATGAGAATATGAAGGAAATCCTTCTCACAGCATTTGATAATGGAATCGTACACTTCGATCTGGCAAATAATTACGGACCGGCTTACGGAAGTGCGGAGAAGAATTTTGGCAAGATTCTGAAAGAAGAACTTGGTATATACAGAGATGAACTTCTGATCAGTACAAAGGCTGGATTTGATATGTGGGAGGGTCCTTATGGAAACTGGGGAAGTAGAAAATATCTTCTTTCCAGTCTGGATCAGAGCCTAAAGCGCATGGGGCTTGATTATGTGGATATTTTCTACCATCACCGGATGGATCCGGAGACTCCGTTGGAAGAGACAATGGGTGCACTTGCAAGTGCAGTTCAGTCAGGAAAAGCACTTTATGTGGGTCTCTCAAATTATGATGGTCCAACATTGGAAAAGGCAGAAGCAATTTTAAGAGATTTGAAGTGCCCATTTGTGATCAATCAGAACAGATATTCTATCTTTGATAGAACAATTGAGAAAAATGGATTGAAAGACACTGCGAAGAAGCTGGAGAAGGGAATTATTGCATTCAGTCCACTGGCGCAGGGACTTCTCACCGAGCGTTATCTGAAAGGAATCCCGGAAGACAGCAGAATTATGACGGACGGTCGTTTCCTGAAGAAATCTGCTTTGACAGAGGAAAAACTTGTGAAGATCAGAGAACTGAACGGACTGGCAGCCGGAAGAGGTCAGACATTGGCAGAGATGGCATTGAGCTGGATCTTGAAGGATGGTATTGTAACAAGCGTTCTTGTAGGTGCATCAAAACCGGAACAGGTATTGGATAATATCAAGGCAATACAGAATACAGAATTTACAGAAGAGGAGCTCCGCAAGATTGATGAACTGTCGCTGGACTAAGCAGTAAGTTTGTTCATCATGTACTTGTTTTAAGCTAGTTGCCACTTCTAATCTGTGTTATACTGGATAAAAATGAAAGTTGAAAGAGGAGATTTTACTATGGATAGAATAGCAAGCTTTACAATCAATCACCTGGATCTGATGCCGGGTCTGTATGTTTCCAGAAGAGATGCCAAAGGAGACTGTGTGACAACGACATTTGACTTGAGAATCACAGCACCGAACAGGGAACCGGTAGTTGACACTCCGGCACTTCATACGATCGAGCATCTGGCCGCAACATTTCTCCGCAACAGTGAGAAGAAGGATGACGTGATCTACTTTGGACCAATGGGCTGCAGAACAGGATGTTATCTTGTAATGTTCGGAAATCTGGATTCAGAGGATGTACTTGATCTGGTTCTTGAGATGTGTGACTTCATTATTGGATTCGAGGGAGAGATTCCGGGAGCAGCTCCGGAACAGTGTGGCAACTATCAGGAGCAGAATCTGGATATGGCGAAGTATTACATTAAGAAATACAAGGATGCACTGGTGAATGAGCGCAATCTTGTATATCCGGAGTAAAGAAAAATTAAAACATTGAAAAAAGGACAGGTGACTGGTTTGTAAGACCAATCACCTGTCCTTGCTTTAGAGAAAGCAATTCTAATTGTTAATGAGTGTAGCATTTTTATGAATCGTCTCGTCCATGATATTCTGCACATAACTTCCGATATGTTTCTTTACATCCTTATCCAGTTCATTTGGATAGATCGGAGTACCGTATTCGAGAACAACATGTGTTTTCTTGATCTTTGGAAAATGATTCTCGAAAATTTCAGCAGTATTATTCATGGAAATCGGTACGATTGGGCATCCGGTTTTTGTGGCAATCTTGAAAGCACCTTCTTTGAACGGAAGCATAGTTAATTCTTCGCCCTTATTGCGGGTTCCCTCCGGGAAGATACAGATGGAAATACCCTTCTTTACATAATCAATTGCCTGCAGGATTGTTTTCAGTCCTTCCTTTGGATTCTCTCGGTCGAGGAAGAGACAATAGACGAAACGCATCCAGGTGGAAAGAAGCGGAACTTTTTCCATTTCTTTTTTCGCAACATAGCCGGTCAGGTTCTTGCATCTGCTGTAGGTAAGCAGAATGTCAAAGAAGCTGCGGTGGTTTCCGATAAAGAGAACAGGTTCATCCGGACAATACGCAGAGAACTGATGTCACGCGCATGTGGATTAAACTTACCGATCAGCCATTCCACAAAGAAAACAGGAATCGAAAGAATCAGGTAAAGAATCAGAAAAAATGCAACAAAAATAAATCGAAACATACAATATCCTTTCTTTTGTCTTATGAATAATAGAGTCGCCATAATATAAAATAACTACTGGCGCATGTAGCCTTATTATACCGTAGCAGCATAAAAAATACAACTGATGCATAGATTGAAGGGAAATAAAAAATCCGGATGGCGTTACTGTTTACAGTATCTGAAATATTGTAATGAAAAATAAAAAACAAAAGGGCATTTTAACTGTGTTTCTACTGTGTGTCTGTTTTTTTATAAGCGGATGTATTACCAGGATTGAGAAAGAGCAAAAACAAAAAGATCTGGAATATATTCTGATCGACCAGGAGCATCTTCCGGAGGAGATGACAGAAGTGATCGGTCAGTTAAAAAAGAAAGCATTTCATTTTGTTTATTCGGATCAGGGAAAAACATATCTTGCAGAAGGATACGGTGCATGTCCGACAACAGGATATACGATTGAGGTGAAGGAACTTTATGAAACGGAGCATACAGTTTGTTTGCATACAAGTCTGATGGGACCGGCAACTGGTGAAGAGACGAAAGAAATCACGACATTTCCATACATAGTCGTGGAAATCAGTGGAACAGAAAAAGAGGTTATGTTTGATTGAGGAGGAGCAGGATGGAAATTGTGAAGAGAGCGATACGTCTGATGCATGAGGGAAAATGTATTTACGATCAGTTTCAGCTGGACGAAGATTATAACGTTCCGGATGCAAAGGAGGATGTGGGAAATGTAATTGAAGGGATAGTCTGCGTGAAGACGGAAGATATGAAGCTTGTGGAAAATTATCTGAAAATCAGTGGAAAAGCTCAATTTAAGATTTTGTACATGACAGCCTCTTTGGATCCGCAACCGGCAGTTTTAGAAGGAAAGCTTCCATTCGAAGAGATGGTATATGTAGAACAACCGGGAGAGGAAGAATATTTCCTGAAAAATCTCAGAACAGAGTTCAGTGTATCAATGGTGCATTCCAGAAAGCTGAGTCTGCATCTGCTGACAGAGCTTGAAATTGGAAGAACCCAGATGATAAGTGAAGAAGTCACGGAAGATGTGGAAAGTGAGCATGCAGTTTATAAAAAAATGAAAAAGTTTCGTCTGCTTGGATTGTCAGACACAAAAAAAGACACTTATAGAATAAAAGAAGAGATTACATTACCGGGAACGAAGGAGAGTATCAGCCAGATTCTGTTATCCGAAGTGCACGGTAGAAAGTTAGAATTACGCCCGGGGACAGATGAGGTGACAGTCAGAGGAGAACTGCAGGTGTTCTGTCTCTATCTGTCAGAAGAATTGAAGGCAGACTGGGTCAGCCAGGTGATTCCATATGAAGGAAAACTTCTTTGCAATGGCCTGACAGAAGGAATGTTCTATTCTGTGGAACATACGCTGGAGGATACACTGGTTGATATCCGCATGGATGAGGACGGCGAGATGCGGATCCTTGGGATTGAAGGGACATTACTGCTGCGGATGAACTTTTACGAAGAGCAGGAGATGGAGTTGTTAGAAGATATTTACTCTTTGCAAGAGCAGTGTATTCCGGAAAAACAGGAGACGGTTTTTGAAGAGCTTTTAATGCAGAACCAATCCAGATATAAACTAACGGAACGGCTTTCACTTCCAGAATTAAAAGATGATGTACTTCAAGTACTCTGCAGCAGAGGGGAAATCCAGATAGAGCATACGGAGTATAGAGAAGAAGGAATCCAAATAGAAGGAATCCTGCATCTTAGCTTTCTCTACCTGAGAGGAGATGATGCAAGACCATATGGAAGCTGGCAGGGGATGATACCATTCCAACATCTGATCGAATGTTCCGATCTTCCGGAAAATGTACGTTGTACGATGAGTCACCATGTAGATCAGATCCAGGTGTCTATGGCAGGCAGTGAGGCTGTAGAAGTGAGAGCAATTCTTGCATTTGATGCATTCTTACGGCGGGAGGTAGAACTTCAGACAATCGTATCTGTCCTGGAGAAACCGCTGGATCTTGAACAGATGGATAAGAGGCCGGGAATCGTTGGTCATATTGTGCAGGAGAAAGAAGATCTCTGGGAGTTGGCAAAACAGTATATGACTACAGTTGAGGGGATTATGAATGTAAACGAATTGGAAAATGAAAATGTGAAAATAGGGGATAAATTGTTGATTTTTAAAGAAAATATGAGTATACTGTAAGTACTATGTATACAAGATACATTTGTGTAAATTTTCACATCTAGTTCTTTGGAAAACAGCGATGGAGGCACATAGGATGAATCAAATTGAATTAAAAGCACTTGCCAAGATTAATTTAGGCCTGGATGTGCTTGGAAGACGCGAGAATGGATACCATGATGTCAGAATGGTCATGCAGTCTATTTATCTGTATGATGAAGTGAAGATTGCGAAGAAGAAAGAACCTGGAATTACACTGACAACAAATCTGAAGTTTCTTCCAACCGGGGATGGCAATATCGCTTATAAAGCAGCGCAGCTTCTGATGGATGAATTTGATCTGAAAGAAGGGGTTCAGATCACACTGAATAAGCACATTCCGGTAGCTGCTGGTCTTGCAGGAGGAAGCTCAAATGCGGCAGCCGTTCTGTTTGGCGTGAACAAGATGTTTCGTCTTGGCATGAGTACAGAACAGCTCATGGAGCGCGGCGTGAGGATCGGCGCGGATGTTCCCTACTGCATTATGCGCGGAACGGCGCTCGCGGAGGGGATCGGTGAAAAATTATCGGCGCTTCCTCCGATGGTCAAATGTCCGGTGCTGATTGCAAAACAATCCATTTCTGTATCGACCAAATTTGTATATCAGAACCTGAAGCTGGATGAACAGACGAACCATCC
>OGEJ01000784.1_pt1 | contig 10065 bp, 7 predicted proteins | sample 1570701 | NCBI WGS metagenome assembly OGEJ01 (sample SAMEA2582140, study PRJEB24529) | metagenome | biome: Human gut stool | place: China | collected 2011
GCGGATCTGCAGGGAGAAAAATGCGACCATGGTTCCGCCGTACAACGACGAGGATATTATGGCCGGACAGGGAACCGCGGGAATCGAGATTCTGGAACAGTGTCCGGAGATTGATACAATCATCGTTCCGGTCAGCGGCGGCGGACTCATCGGCGGTGTCTCAACGGCGGGAAAGGGTATGGATAACAGTGTTAAGGTCTACGGGGCAGAGCCGGCAGCGCTTCCGAGATACAGCGCAAGTCTGGCGGCCGGAAAGCCGGTGAAGGTTGAACAGAAGAAGTCTATCGCGGACGCTCTTGTGTCCCAGATGCCGGGAGACCAGTGCTATCCGTATGTGGCGGCGAACGTGGACGGATTTTTTGATGTGGAGGATGAGTATCTGTTAAAAGCATGGAAGCTGCTCCTGACAGAGGGAAAGATCTTCTGCGAGCCGTCCTCCGCCATCACCGTCGGTGCGGTCTTACAGGGACTTGCGAAGGTGAAAAAGGATGAGAAGGTCTGCTTCCTGATCTCAGGTGGAAGCGCGGGGCTGGATCAGCTGAAGGTGCTGGAGGATGTGACGATCTGACAGAAAATTGAACCTGCCGGTCTGGCAGACGTTCGGCTGATCATCGGTAGCTCGTGATCAGGACACTCTGTTATCGGAAGGGGTTTCATAAGGCATAAAGGCGGACGGTTCTTGTGATCTCAATCAGAATCAGGTATAATAAGAGTAATATAAATATATTTCGCAGGGAGGGAGTCACATGGGAAGCTATCTGAATCCGGGAAGCAAAGGATTTCAGGAAAGTTTAAACTCGGAAATTTATATGGATAAAACAGGACTGATCGAGAAGACAAATGCGGTTCTGAATACCCGGCAGAAGTTCCTGTGTGTTAGTCGGCCAAGGCGTTTTGGAAAGTCAATGGCAGCAGATATGCTGGCTGCGTATTATGACCGGGGAGAGGATTCCTCCAGCTTGTTTGCGTCTCTAAAAATCAGCGGGGCAGCTTCTTACCATGTTCATCTGAACCAATATGATGTCATCAAAGTCAATATGCAGGAGTTTCTCAGCATGACCCACGGCATGGATGATATGCTGGCCATGCTGCAGAAATACCTGGTGTTTGATCTTGTGGAACATTTTGGAGATATTCGGTTCCGGGATGAAAATAATCTGATTCAGGTGATGAAAGATATCTATGCGAAAACAAAGCGTTCTTTTGTGATTCTGATCGATGAGTGGGACTGCCTTTTCCGGGAGTATCAGCAGGATCAGAATGCGCAGAAAAAATATCTGGATTTTCTTCGCGCGTGGCTTAAGGACAAGGATTATGTTGCTCTGGCTTATATGACAGGAATTCTGCCTATAAAAAAATATGGATCCCATTCGGCACTTAACATGTTTACTGAGTATTCCATGACAGATCCTGGTGATATGGCAGAATATTTTGGATTTACAGAGCAGGAAGTATCGGACCTGTGTAAAAAGTATCAAATGAGTTTCGATGAGGCAAAACAGTGGTATGATGGATATGATCTGATTGCTCATCATCAATCGGGTGACAGATATTACTCCATGTACAGTCCAAAGTCTGTTGTTGAAGCCATGCTGCGGCACAAATTCGGTACTTATTGGAATCAGACAGAAACATATGAAGCTCTGAAGATTTATATCCAAATGGATATGGATGGTCTGCAGGATTCAGTGGTGAGAATGCTTGCAGGTGAGTCGGTATCAATCAATATTGGAACCTTCAGCAATGATATGACCACATTTGCGACAAAAGATGATATTCTGACATTACTGGTTCATCTTGGATATTTAACCTATGACAGTATCAGAGAAACTGCAGCGATACCAAACAAAGAGGTCTCACAGGAGTATGTAAATGCGATCAGTACAATGAACTGGCATGGAGTTGCAGATTCCGTGGAGTCATCCAGAAAATTATTAGAGGCATTGTGGGCAATGGATGCGGATACTGTCGCCTCCGGAATTGATAAAGCGCATGAGGAAATGTCTATTCTTCAATATAATGACGAGAATTCGCTCAGTTGCACGGTCAATCTTGCATTCTATTTTGCACGGGAATACTATACGATGATCCGCGAATTACCTTCAGGAAAAGGTTTTGCTGATATATGTATGATTCCGCGCAAGACGCATCTGGATAAACCGGCGGTGGTGATTGAACTGAAGTGGGATAAAAGCGTAGCCGGTGCGCTGAACCAGATCAAAGAAAAGAATTATGGAAGTGCTTTAAAAGATTATCAGGGAAATCTGCTATTGGTTGGAATTAATTATGACAGAGTGACTAAGAAACATGAATGTGTTATTGAGGTGGCACAGAAACAGCTCTAATAGAATGGGCTTTTTGTTCGCAGCTATGCAGGTACTGAACAGTTGCGAGAAATGTAAACCGGAGTACAAGTATATCAAGATGCCTGTACTCCGGTTTTTTATGAGAAGCGAGCTATTCTTCGCTGCTGTTATCCCCGCGTCCGCTCCGTGCTTCCTCAAGGTAGTTGTAGAGCGTATATTTTGATACCTGAAGCGTCTCGCAGAGAAGAACGCTGGTTTTGGAAATTTTGAAGACACCCTTCTGGTCGAGGTAGTCCAATGCGCGGATCTTTTCCTCCTTGTTCATCAGTCCCATCGGTTTTCCGACCAGAAGCTCCGCCTGTTTCATGTAGTACTTAAGAATGTCATCCACATTTTTTGTGGCCAGGGCATCGATATCATTTGTCGGCGCGTGATGGGTCATCGGGTACTGAACAAAAGCACCCAGCGCACGCTGCGCATTCAGGAGATCCGAGACGTCCAGATTCACACAGACAGAGCCAACGATCTTTCCGTTTTCGTCCGGGATCAGTGTGGTGAAAGATTTATAGAAACGGTCTTTCGGCCCATTGGAGAAGGTCTGGATGCTGTCTTTCATCGGCTCGATGTCTTTTCCGAGCTGTGTGATCATTCCGCCCTTCGGTGAACCGCCAACCGCACGGCCACTGACCGCCGGGTTTAAGGCGTAAACGATGGTGTGATCATATCCTTTCCGGTAATCGTGGATCAGGATCTCGCTGTTTTCGCCTAAAAATTTCTGGAGTCCCTCGAGAAAACGGATCAGAAAGTCAAAGTCAAGATACTGGGAAATTTCCATAAATGTACCCCCATAAGATAAGCGTCAAAAACGGACATCTCCCCCGGGGTGTTCGCCGTATATACGCTATGTGAAAAAAATAACAAAACAGAGGTATAAAGAAATGCCTCTGCAGGCTTCGATGTAAGTTCAGAATAGCATATGACAAACTGTTTGTCAACAAAATAACATTAATGCAAACAAAAAGTTTGAAATAACTATTGACATTCCATATAGTATGGCATATAATGAAGACACCAAACAAAAAGGAAGGAAAACAAACTTTCAGTTATAAATACCCATCCTTTTCCGGACCAGGGATCCACTCACAGGGATCCCGAGTCCACCCACTTGAGACAGATGTATTTCACTCCTTGTTATAGAAAACATGCAATGATAGCGGTACTGAACAGTTACGAGATCATGCAGCTATGAAGACGCCGGATCGTTGCAGAATCACATCGTTGCAGAATCACATCGTGGTGGATGTGATAGAGACCGGTTTTCTGGCAGATTGGATGCCTGCCAGGAAAATGGAAGGCCGGGAGGCCCGCTGTCTCGACACGGCAAAAAAATTCATGTTCCCGGTGTGGATTTCCCTGAAAAGGGAAATATTATGGTACATATTGAGCAGGCAGAGCCCCTGAAGCAGCTTATCCCCAATACAGCTGTTTCAGGGGCTTTGTCTTTTTTGAGGGAGAAAACAGAGCGGTAAAGTGTGGGGCGGCCGCATATATTGTATCGATGTAACTGTTCAGTAGGTCTGCGCATTTACTGCGCTGACCGTAAGAAAACTTAGAATAGAAGGCAAAAATCCTATCGGCACAGCCGATTTGGAATGGATTTTTGCGCGTAACTGTGAGTACCGAACAGTTACGTATCGGTAATACATGCAGCTGGAGGAGCGTATGAAATTCAAACAGAAAGTTTTTATTTTTATTGTGATCCTGATCGTGGATATGATCCTGGCTTGGGGGGCAGTGCGGATGTGGAAGGGAAGAGGGGAAATATTTGATACGCACGAGGGAAAACCGGTCGATACGGGAAGAATCCCTGTGCCGGGCGAAGGGATGACCACTGAGGTTTCGGGACATGATCACAGCGGAGCCGGACGATCGGAAAAGGCTGTATCAGATCTGTACGGCCAGCAGGAAGACATCGCAAAAAAGTATACGGCACTCACCTTTGATGACGGCCCGAATCCCAAATACACAAAGCCGCTCTTAGACGGCCTCAGGGAACGCGGAATCCGCGTGACCTTTTTCCTCGTGGGCGAATGCATCGACGGAAATGAAGATCTCGTAAAGCAGATGGCAAAGGACGGACATCTCATTGGTGTTCACTGCCTGACCCACAAAGACCTCACAAAAGAGAAGCTTTCCGACGCAGTGAAAGAACTCTGTGACACACGGGAGAAGATCCGGGCAGTAACCGGGGACTGGCCGGAGTATGTCCGTCCGCCATATGGGAGCTGGAATGCGAAGCTGGAGGAGGCTGTGGACATGATTCCCGTATTCTGGGATGTGGACTCCATCGACTGGCGGTTGAAAAATACGGAGAAAGTCACCGCAAAAGTGGTGAAAGATACGGAGGACGGGGACATTATCCTGATGCATGACGAGTTCAAAACCTCTGTGGAAGCGGCGTTCCGAATCATTGACAACCTGACAGCGAAAGGGTATACTTTTGTTACAGTAGACGAACTGATGGTCGATTAAGACCTGCAAAAAGAGCGGTAATGGATGCAGCGCGCAGATGGTGATATTTCATGCGGAAACGGAGCGCTGCAAAACGCAGAAAGGCAGCAGCCATGGATTTATTTGACTATATGAGAGCGAACACGATGGAAAAGGAGTCGCCGTTAGCATCCAGGATGCGTCCGACGACTCTGGACGAGGTGGTCGGGCAGAAACATATTATCGGGAAGGACAAGCTCCTCTACCGCGCGATCAAGGCGGATAAGCTTGGATCCGTGATCTTTTACGGCCCGCCGGGAACGGGAAAGACGACTCTGGCGAAAGTGATCGCAAACACGACAAGTGCCCGGTTCGAGCAGATCAATGCGACTGTAGCCGGGAAAAAAGATATGGAAGAGATCGTAAAGAACGCCAAGGATTCCATCGGTATGTACGGGCAGAAGACGATCCTCTTCGTGGACGAGATCCATCGCTTTAATAAGTCCCAGCAGGACTATCTGCTTCCGTTTGTTGAGGATGGAACGATCACCATGATCGGCGCGACAACGGAGAATCCGTACTTTGAGGTGAACAACGCCCTGCTGTCAAGATCCAGGATCTTTGAGTTAAAACCGCTGGAAAAGCAGGATATCCGGGAACTTGTGATGCGGGCGGTTTATGATACGGAAAAAGGAATGGGAACCTACGGTGCCGATATCACGGACGAGGCAGCGGATTTCCTGGCGGATGTGGCGAACGGCGACGCGAGAGCGGCGTTGAACGCAGTGGAGCTGGGAATCCTGACGACAGATAAATCCGATGACGGAAAGATCCATATCACGATCGATGTGGCGGCGGAATGTATCCAGAAACGGGTGGTGCGCTATGACCATGACGGGGACAACCACTACGATACGATCTCCGCGTTCATTAAGAGCATGCGTGGTTCTGACCCGGACGCTGCGGTCTACTATCTGGCGCGGATGCTGTATGCCGGCGAGGACGTGAAATTTATTGCCCGACGGATCATGATCTGTGCGTCGGAGGACGTGGGGAACGCGGACCCGAACGCCCTGGTGGTGGCGGTGAGCGCGGCCCAGGCCGTTGAGCGGATCGGCATGCCGGAGAGCCAGATCATCCTCTCCCAGGCGGCAGCTTATGTCGCCACCGCGCCGAAGAGCAACGCGGCATACATGGGGATCGCAAAAGCGATGAAGACCGTGGCGGATACGCGGACCATGCCGGTACCTGCCCATCTTCAGGACAGGCACTACAAGGGCGCTGAAAAGCTTGGACATGGTCTCGGCTACAAGTATGCCCACGACTACCCGAACCACTATGTCACCCAGCAGTACCTGCCGGACGGAATGGAGGGAATGCGGTTCTATGAGCCGTCGGAGAACGGGTATGAGAAGAAGATCCGGGAGCATATGGAGTTTATCAAGAGAGAAGCCGGGGAGACAGAATAAGGAATTTTGTGAAATAATTCGCTGAGCTGCCTGAGCGCTGTATACGCGGTAAGACAATTAAGCTGTAGATGCTGCAGGCAATAAAGAAAGAGGGAACTGTGCAGATGCTTCGTTTTCCAAATCTGTAAAATTCCCTCTTTCTTTTTTATAATGTGTGCGTTATAATGAGATATACTGATCCTCCGATACTGCGTAATTGCGGTGATCCCATCGGAGAAGAGTTTCAAATCTAATGGTTCAAAGGCAGCCGGTCCGGGGACGGAGAGGCTGTTACAATCTTTTATGATTCCCAACGAGACGATAAAACCGGAATAAGAATGAAGGAGTATCCATTATGCGTGAAAAATTAGCGACATTACCGCTGACTCAGTTAAAAGAGCTGGCAAAGAGCCAGGGAATCAAGAATATCAGCGGCTTACGAAAAGCAGAATTAATTGACCGTCTCTGCGAGACAGCGGAGAGTGCCGACAGCCAAAAGGCAGCGGCGGGAAACAGTGAAAATAGAGAAAGTACAGCAGTGCCGGCACAGGGGACAGCTGTAGAGGCAGCAGCTTCTGGAAACGGTTTTGGAAGCGCGAGAACGGAAAGCGCGGCACCGGAGAGGGCGTCTGCGGAATCGGAGCGTGCAGACCGTCAGGAACATACAGGACGTCAGGAGAGAACCGAACGCTATGAGAGATCTGATCGTCAGGACCGCGGCGAGCGCCAGATGAGAAATGACCGCCAGGGCGGATACCAGAGCCGCCAGAATAACTACAGAGAACGCCAGAATAATTACCAGGACCGTCAGGGCAGCTATCAGGACCGTCAGAGCGGCAGTTATCATGACAGACAGAACAGCCAGTCCGCAGGTCAGGATGCACAGACACAGGGCACTTCCTATCAGGACCGCCAGAGCCAGAACAGTGTCCAGGACGCCCAGGGCATCCAGGAGAGCACAAGAACCTACCAGGCAGGTTACCAGACAAGAAACCAGGGAACCCAGAGCTACACTGCGGACCCGAAGAACGACCTCCAGGACCTTGACAGCGGCATCGAGGCAAACGGAATCCTGGAAGTTATGCCGGATGGCTTCGGATTTATCCGCTGCGAGAACTTCCTCCCGGGCGACAACGACGTCTATGTAGCTCCGTCCCAGATCCGCCGCTTCAATATGAAGACCGGTGATATCATCCGCGGAAGCCGCAGAGTGAAATCCGCAACAGAGAAATTTGCGGCACTCCTCTATGTGAAGACGATCAACGGCTACCCGACAAGTGTCGTGGAACGCCGCCCGAACTTTGAGGACCTGACCCCGATCTTCCCGAACCAGAGATTGAATCTGGAAGTCAGAGGCGGAAAAAATACGACGGCCATGAGAGTCATGGATCTTCTCGCCCCCATCGGTAAAGGACAGCGTGGTCTTATCGTGTCCCCGCCGAAGGCAGGTAAGACGACCCTGTTAAAACAGGTGGCAAAAGCCGTGACGACAAACTATCCGGACATGCATATGATCATCCTCCTGATTGACGAGCGTCCGGAGGAAGTCACAGATATCAAGGAATCCGTTGTGGGACCGAACGTGGAAGTCATCTATTCCACTTTCGACGAGCTCCCGGAGCGCCACAAACGCGTTTCTGAGATGGTGATCGAGCGCGCGCGACGTCTTGTAGAGCATGGACGCGACGTGATGATCCTTCTGGATAGTATTACGAGACTGGCGAGAGCCTACAACCTCGTTGTTCCGCCTAGCGGACGCACACTTTCCGGCGGTCTTGATCCGGCGGCTCTCCACATGCCGAAGCGATTCTTCGGTGCAGCGAGAAACATGAGAGAGGGCGGAAGCTTAACGATCCTCGCAACAGCCCTCGTCGATACCGGAAGCCGTATGGATGACGTGATCTACGAGGAATTTAAGGGTACCGGCAACATGGAACTTGTACTCGACAGAAAACTTTCCGAGAAGAGGATCTTCCCGGCCATCGATATCTTAAAGTCCGGCACAAGACGCGACGACCTCCTGCTTACGAGCGAGGAAGCGGAAGCTGTGGATATCGTCCGCAAGGCGACAAACTCCATGAAGGCAGAAGAATCTGTGGAGAAGATCCTGGATATGTTTGCCCGCACAAGGACGAACAGAGAGTTCGTGGAAATGACGAAGAAGACACGGTTTATATGATCGGCAGTGGACTGCACGGCAATCCGCAGATTTGCCAAACAGGCATAAATTAAGAAATTGCGCAGGAAGCTGCAGTTATATCTGCGCGAATACCCGGCTGGCAGGAATGATCTGCCGGATTAGATAGGAGAACAAGCAGAATGGAAGAAACAGGAAAAAATCCGATCCAGGTTGCGGAGCGCCTGTTCCAGGTGATCGAGCGTCTGGCGGAAAATGGTCCTATGGGGATCATGGATCTGAGCGCTGAGCTTGGATTTCATAAGAGCACGACGCACCGCCTCGTGACATCGCTCCAGTACATGGGCTATATCCGTCAGGATGAGGAATCCTTAAAATATGCGCTGTCCTTAAAATTTCTGGAAATCGGAAGTAAGATCCTGGAACAGACGAATATGGCGTCCCTGATCCATCCGTCTCTGAAGAAGCTCTCGGAGCAGACGGGAGAGACGGTACATCTGGTCCGCAGAGAGGGAACGGAGGCCGTGTATATCGATAAAGTGGAGTCCACAGTCAGCTCGATCCGCATGGTGTCGAGAGTTGGGAGCCGGATCCCGTTATACTGCTCCGGTGTCGGCAAAGCGCTGCTTGCGGAATTGCCGGATCCTGAGATCGAAGATATCTGGAACAGTTCTGAGATCACCTCCCTGACTCCGTATACAGTGACGAGTCTGTCAGATCTCATGGATCGGATCCGCGGGGTTCGGGAAGCCGGATATGCGATGGATGATGAGGAGAACGAGGAAGGTGTACGCTGTATTGCGGTCAGCATCCCGGACTACCACAAGGAGCCGGTCTATGCCCTCAGCATCTCCGCCCCTGTAAGCCGCATGACCGATGCCCGGATCGCGGAGCTTTCCGCGGATGTGCTGACATTTAAGAAGGATCTGGAGAAGACACTGGGATTTTCCAGAAGCTGAGAAAAATGGTGCAGGCAGCAGATAGTTACTGGACACAGACAGGAATTTTCTGAACTGAAAATTCCGTACAATACAGTGGTGGCAGTGGATTTTGCCGATCTGGAATGCGAAGTATCGGCAAAATCAGTTACTGTTTGCGCAATGCGAGCACATTAACTGTATATAAAAACACAGTTTTAAACATATGTTGGGATATTGCAAATAAAAAATACATATGATATAATGCCGCTAGGCAAAGAAAATAAAAACTGCATATAGCAAAAAAGAATGAACCCCTCAGTACTGCGAATACTGAGGGGTTCTTCTTATTTTTTATGGTGGACAAGAAACCACCAGGCTAGTGTTGCCCTACTTGTCTCCATCTAACCATTTGATGATGTAATGGCAGGTTACACCAGCCGCACAGGAGACAAGAAATGAAAATAAAAACTGCATAAAGCTCACCTCCTCCCGCTGCCGGGTATCGGTTGGACAACATAAATATTATACGGTAGAACCACAAATGAAACAAGATTACATAAAACTATATTTATTGTAACTGTTTGGTACCGGTCAATGTGCACGGGCAGGAATTTTCTGAACTGAAAATTCCATACAATACAGCGGTGGCAGTGGATTATGCCAATCTGGAAAGCATCGGCAAAATCAGTTACTGTTTGCGCAAGGAGGAACAGTAACTGCATAGTTACTGTACACGGGTAGGAATTTTCTGAACTGAAAATTCC